>Ga0210409_10001176_pt1 | contig 35594 bp, 34 predicted proteins | sample IncBWH17MmetaG_FD_161649 | JGI IMG/M metagenome (GOLD analysis project Ga0210409, IMG submission 161649) | Forest soil microbial communities from Barre Woods Harvard Forest LTER site, Petersham, Massachusetts, United States - Inc-BW-H-17-M | ecosystem: Environmental > Terrestrial > Soil >... | reverse complement strand
GGAAACAGTCATAGGCTCATACTCAGAGCGCAAAATCGAATCAGTGTCGAGTCTTCACACAGACTCTTCAGCCTGCAGGTTTTGGTCCTTGCAGGGCCCCACCCCCGCAAGCTGAAGCATGCGCCACATTCACGTATTCGCGCATGTTGGCCTCGAACGCCCGCTCGAGCTTCTGCACGACCGGTCCGCCGACGACGGAATACCGGTGCCCGGAAATTTCACTCACTCCAAGCAAGCTTCGATTGGTCGACGTGATGAACACTTCGTCCGCGGCGTAGAGATCAGTGAGAGTCAGCGTTTTCTCGCTCATGGGCACGCCCGCTCGAGGAGCGATTTCCAGCAGCACACTGCGAGTCACGCCTTCGAGGCACCCCGATGAAAGTGGCGGCGTGAAAATCGCGCCGTCCTTCACGCAAAAAACATTTGCGGAAGTGCATTCGGCCACTTCGCCGTGCTCGTTCAGTAGAATCACTTCGGTCCAGCCCGCCTTCTGCGCTTCGGCCAGGTGCCACACGTTATTCAGCCATGACGTGGTTTTCACGCCCGCGAGCGGCGAAGCCGCATGCCGGCCGTTTTCGGCGACGCCCAGGCGCGCTTCCGCCGAATACGCCGGAAGTCCCGCCGAGCATAGAATCAAGTCCACTTCGGGCGTCGACTCGCCGCTCTGCCAGAACCCAACGCGGTTGTAGATCATGTAAATTCGGGCCGTGCCTTCAGTCACCTGATTGGCGGCCAGTAATTCGCCGAGATGGCGCCGCACTTTCGCCGGATCGAAAGGAAAAGGCAGCCGGATCCGCGCCGCGTCCTTTTCCAGCCGCCGCCAGTGGCGCTCGTAGGCGAACGCTTCGCCTTGAAAAACACGCATCGTCGTGAACAGGCCCCATCCGTTCAGAAGCCCTGCCTGCCCGGGCGAAAGGCGCGCCTCGTCAACGGGAACAATCCGGTCATTATGAAAGATCAGCCGATGAATCAAGTGGACCTCGCGCGCAGTCTGCCGCCAAGCGCCCCGTTATTCTATCTCACTCGGGTCGGAGGAAGTTGCTTCCGCGGAAAATCGGGTGACGTAGGAAGCAAATAATCCATCAAAATTTGCCGGCGGATCATGTAGCGGTGATGCGGTCTTCCGGCACTTCTACCTCGGTGACTCCGCGGAAGGAGAAGAGCAGCTTGACCAGATATTTCGGAGGATTTTCGGAAGTTTGGCGCACGATGTGGCCGACCGCGGCGGTTACGGCCGCGTGGAACAGGACATCTCCGGCCTGCAATCCGGCTAGATTCACGCGCACTGCCTGTCCTGGCTGGAGGGAAGCCACTTTACACCTCGCACTGAATTGTGTGCCTCTCGCCCGTCGATTGCAAACCGTCCCTCGTTGTCACTTTGTGCGGCGAGAGATACTATGTGTCGGCGCATTCAATATGTCCGCTCGTGCCGCGACGGAGACTTCCATGCAGCCTGCGAGATCGCATCATCCCTTAAAATTAATTTTTGTCGTTGCGGCAATCGTTACGCTCTCCGGATGTTCTCGCGGACCGAGTCCTCCCACCGCAGGGCTGGCATCCTTTTCAGGCGAGCGCATTCTCAACCACATCCGCATTCTCTCCTCGGATGAATTTGAAGGGCGCGGGCCGGGCTCGAAGGGCGAACAACTCACAATCAAATATCTGGAAGACCAGTACCGCTCGGCGGGCCTGGAACCCGGCAATCCCGACGGCACTTACTTGCAAAGCGTGCCTCTCGTCGGCATCACTCCAGATAAGGGTATGAAGCTCACGCTGACTGGACACGGGAAAACACTCGAACCGAAATTTCAGGACGATTTCGTCGCCTGGTCCAAGCGCGTGACGGAAACTTCCGCGATCGATGCGGACATGATTTTTGTCGGCTATGGCGTGCAGGCGCCGGAATTTCAGTGGGACGATTTTAAGGGTGTTGACGTAAAAAACAAAATTCTTGTCGTGCTCATCAACGACCCGCCTGTGCCCGATCCCGCGGATCCCTCCAAGCTCGATCCCAAAACTTTCGGCGGAACCGCCATGACCTACTACGGCCGCTGGACCTACAAATTTGAAAAGGCCGCGCAGTTGGGCGCCGCCGGATGCGTCATCATTCACCAGACCGACCGCGCCGGCTATCCCTGGGAAGTGGTGCGCAACAGCTGGAGCGGAACGCAATTCGACCTGGCCACGCCCGACAAAAACATGGGGCGCCTCGCCGTGGAAAGCTGGATCACCTCCGACTTCGCCGCGAAATTATTTCGCGCCTCCGGCCAGGATCTCGATAAGCTGATCGCCGTCGCCGCTCGCCGCGATTTCAAACCTGTTCCTCTCGGCATCCACGCCAAACTGACGATCCACAACGCGCTGATGAACATCGATTCGCACAATGTGATCGCCAAGCTCGCCGGGAGCGATCCCGATCTGAAAAATACCTACGTCATTTACACGGCGCATTGGGATCACTTCGGAATCGGCCCGGAAGTGAATGGCGATAAAATTTATCACGGCGCGGTGGACAACGCCTCGGGCAGCGCCGCGCTGCTGGAAATGGCGCGCGCGTACAAGGCGCTTCCGCGGCCGCCGCGCCGGACCATACTTTTTCTCTCCGTAACTGCGGAAGAACAGGGCCTGCTCGGCTCGCAATATTACGTGGAACATCCGCTGTATCCTCTCGCGCGCACCGTGCTGGATATCAATATGGACGGAATGAATGTAAACGGTCGCACGCGCGACATCGTGCAAATCGGCCGCGGCGTGTCCACCCTGGACGATGTGATTGATTCTGCGGCGCAGGGACAAGGCCGCGTCGTTAAAGTCGATCCCGAACCCGAGAAAGGTTATTACTACCGCTCCGACCATTTCGAGTTTGCCAAAAACGGCATTCCCGCTTTCGATCCGGATGAAGGCGTGGAGTTCATCGGCAAGCCTGAGGGCTGGGGACTCGAAGAGAGGCGAAAATATACCGCTGAGAGGTATCACAAGCCCGCCGACAAAATTCAGGCGGATTGGGACCTGAGCGGGGCAGTCGAGGATAGCCAGCTCTACTTCCTGGTTGGATACCGTGTGGCCAGTGATCCCCGTATGCCCGAATGGAAACCGGGGGCCGAGTTCAAAGCCATCCGTGATGCTTCACTCCGGGCAGCGGGAATTGCCCCTTGAGGGGTTCGCGGAACGCTGGAAGAGCCTGATTCGGGGGATTTTCCGTCCGCCATATTTTGGTCGCGAAGGTACTTTTTTCGCCTCTAAAGTGAATTTCGTGTTGACATGCTCTCCTCTTCTTCTTACTCTTAGTCCTCAAGCCCTCTGGGAGGCTTTTGTGCGTAAACTGGTTACCGCTGTTCTGATCGCAACTATGAGTCTGGTGATGATTGAAGCGCCAGTCCTAGCGGCGCCTGCCGGTTCACCATCAGCTCCGCTGGGTGTGGTGGTGGCCGCTGAAAATGCCAATGTCGGGGCGGGCGTAACTACCAGTGGTGCGACAATTTATGACGGCGATCACTTGCAAACGCCCGCGAATTCGACTCTTCGCGTACGATTCGGAACTGGACAAATGGTTTTGCGCCAGAACACAAACGCCGATGTGCATTCATTTCCGAACGGCTTCTCGGCCGATTTGAACAGTGGGACAGTGGTTGTTTCCTCGGCAGAGGGGCAGACTTTCCAATTGATCGCGGACGGCGCAACGATTCGTCCCGCGGACTCACAGGCAACCTCCGGTCAAATCAGCATGATCAGCCCGACGGAATTAGTTTTGACGGGCACCCGGGGCACCATGCGCGTCACCATGGGCGACGAAGTAAAAACCGTTGAAGCCGGCAGCTCTTACCGGTTGGAAGTGGAGACCGAAGACCCGGGACCGAATCCGCAGGCTCCGCACCCCACAGCGCGCAACCATTTTCTATGGATTGCGATCCCGGCGATCGCCGCGGTTACCGCCATCGTGATTTGGCGTGCACTGGTCAGCCCGGCCGCTCCTGCTCAATGACCGTGTGAGCCGGGATCCCCCCGCGACGGGTGAACTCTTCAAGTAATTCAGGCGATTTCAGGGCGGCCCAAACTGGCCGCCTTTTTTTTTCTCCGGGATCAATGCCTCGCTAGAAATTGGAACCTGGCAGACAGGACGCGCCTCTGTAGCAAGATTGGGCATCAAGCAGAAAGGTGCTCCGGGCGCCGCAAGGCCTTATTGATAAAATAACAAGATGCGGTTTTCCGCGGCTCGCCTCCTTCGGATCTTCGCGGTTTTATCCCTTGCTTCCGCCATTCCCGGGAGTGTCTTTGCCGATACGATCTACCTGAAGAGCGGCAGAAAAATCACCGCCACCCATGTAGTTCAGGAAAACGGCCAGGTGAGTTACGAAACTCCCGCCGGGCGGTTCAGCTTTCCTGTTTCCATTGTCGATCGCGTCGTCCACGACGATTCGTCACCGATTTCCAGCGCAGGGACCCCCTCGGATCGCGCCGCGAACCTTCCCATTGCCCCGCCCAACGCGCTGGCCGCCCCCAATGACGCGGCGGCCAGCGCCGCCGTGCGCGACGGCTCCATTGACAATGAATTGCTTTCTAAGCTCGAATCCGAGGCCAACGCCAATCCTTCCCCTACCGCCATAGCCCGCGTCATTGCCGCGGAAAGCGCCGCCGCGCAATTTGAAATCAGCGTGGGCGATTTCCCGCGGGCCGTGGATCACTATAATGTCGGCCTGCGTTTTGACCCCAATAACCTAGGACTGCTGCTGGAATCCGCGTACCTGCATTTGCGCCGCAGCGAATACTCCGCGGCGGCGGACTTGCTTGACCACGCCCGCCGCATCGATCCGGACTCCGCCGATGCGGCCAAACTTTCCGGCTGGGCGTATTACGGTTTGAACCGCGCCGCGGACGCCGTTACGCAATGGAAACGCGCCATGGAGCTCAAGCCCGATGAAGAGACCAAGCACGCCCTGGAAAAGGCGGAGCGCGATGCCCAGGAGGAAGCGGAGTATCATGAAGGCGAAACGTCTCACTTTCGCTTGAAGTACAACGGCGGAGCCGCGCCCGAACTAGCCGAGGCCGTCCTCAAGACCCTCGAATCCGAGTTCGATGAAATTTCCGCGAACCTGAATTACGTCCCCCCCGAGCCCATCGGCGTGATCCTGTACACGAATCAAACGTTCATGGACATCACTCGGGCGCCAGGCTGGGCGGGGGCTCTCAACGACGGCCGCATCCGCGTGCCGGTCGAGGGCCTGACTTCCATGACCCCGGAACTGGCGCGCGTGCTGAAGCACGAACTGACTCACAGTTTCGTAGGACAGAAGACCGGAGGGCGATGCCCCGTCTGGCTGCAGGAGGGCCTCGCGCAATATATGGAAGGCAAGCGCAGCCGGGTCAACGCCGGAACACTTTCCGCGCAATTCGAAAAACACATGGAAATTTCCCTGCTCTCCTACGAATCCTCGTGGCTGACCTTGCCCAAGGACGCGGCCTCCAACGCTTATGCCTGGTCTCTCGCAGTGGTGGAGACGATCATGACCGAGGACGGCGTCGACGACATGGGAAAAATTCTCGAGCGCATCTCCTCGGGTTCCTCCACGGAAGATGCGATTCGCGCTGTCCTCCGCGAGGATTATTCGGATTTGATGTTATCCACCGAGCATTACTTGCGTAAGGCTTACTTCTAGGGCCCTTTAGTTCAGATTGTGCCGAACAGGCCTGCAAGGATCGCGGCGCGGTTGGGCAGCGCGCGGATGAGAATATTTTCGTCCGGGCTATGCGCTCCCTCGCCTACGGCGCCCAGGCCATCGAGTGTCGGAACGCCCAGCGCCGCTGTAAAATTTCCGTCCGATCCGCCGCCGACGTAGGCTTCGCCAAGTGTGACGCCCATTTCCCTGGCCAGGGCTCGCGCCCTGGCATACAGCGCTGCGCCCGTTTTCCGCTCCATGGGCGGCCGGTTGAACCCGCCGCGAATTTGCAGTTTTGCCCCACGCAGGATCGGCCTGAGCGCGCGAAACTTCCGCGCAAGCGCGCGCATGTCCGCAGCGCGCTCGGCGCGGACGTCCAATACAGCTCGCGCTTTCTCGGGAATCACGTTAATGCGCGTGCCGCCTTCGATCATTCCGGCATTCACCGTGATTCCGCGCCTCGGCTCGTTCCAGCGTGAGGTGCGCGCAATCTGCAGCGCGATTTCCTCGATCGCGTTCACTCCCTCTTCAGGATTAAGACCCGCGTGCGCCGCGCGCCCCGTGACAACGATCTCGATCTCGCCGACGCCCTTGCGCCCCGTTTTCACGCAGCCGGCAGGTCCCGACGCGGGCTCGAGGACCAGCACCGCATCGCTCCGCCGCGCCTCGCGTTCAATCACCGCGCGCGAAGTTCCGCTGCCGATTTCTTCATCGCTCGTCCACAGGAAAACGATTCGCTTTTCAGGCTTACGCCCCGCCGCTGCAAGAGCGTCGACCGCGAACAGCGCAATCACCAGTCCTGCCTTCATGTCGAACGCGCCTGGCCCAAAGGCCCGCCCTCGCGCCAATCGAAACGGCATCCGCGCCAGAGTCCCACTCCCGTACACCGTATCCAAATGTCCGAGAACGAGGATCTGCCCGCGGGCCCGAGTTCCCGCAGGATTCCACTCCGCACGTACGTGATCGCCTCGTTCCTTTTGCCGCAGGAGCGTGACCCTGGCTCCGCGCCGCCTCCACTCCGCCGCCATAATCTTCCCGAAGCGATCCACCGCGGCTTTGTCGGAACTGGGCGACTCCGCACGCACAAATTGCCCAAGGAGCCGCGTCATCGCGGCAGTGCGTGGCCGCAGCCATTCCACTAGCGGCAACATCTGGTGGGACGCCATCATCGCGCCGCTATGCTAGCAACGCGCTTGAAAGGGAGCAACCCAGTAGAGAACTGATTTTGAATCCGGTGCCGAGGAAACCGGCAATCGGCGAGCCTGTGCTTTCGCGCCGGCATTCAACTCTATGAACTCTCGTCTTTCCCGAAGCGATTTAAGACCCCATCGGCATTCAACGCGGAAAGACCCCCGCTGTCGAATGCCCTGCAGAATTATTACAATTGTGTTACAGCTATGTTAAAATCCTGTTAAAGATTCGAAGTCGCGGGCGAACTGCTCCGCTCCCGGCTTCATTGCTATGAGAACAAGGCTCCGGACGACCGGGCTGCTCTTGGCATGGATGTGCATGCCGTTCCATACGAGTGCGCAAACCCAACCATCTACCTATGAGGTTTCCGTCAGGGAACTGAGCATCCCACCCAAGGCCCTGCATGCCTTCGAGCAGGGTATGGAGCGCATGGCAAATCATGACGCTGGCGCAAGCTTGCCGCACTTCCAACGCGCCATCCAGGAATATGCGGGATATTACGAGGCCTACGACAGGATGGGGGCGGCGGAGCTGAAGTTATGGCACGTCCGGGAAGCAGAGCAGGCGTTTCGGAAGTCCATTGATGTGAGCGGGGGCCAATACGCCCACCCGCTGTTCGCTCTGGGTGCGATCCTCGACGACCGGGAAAATTTCGCCGAGGCCGAGTCGGTGATTCGCAAGGGTTTGGATTTGAATCACGATTCCTGGACGGGCCACTATTACCTGGCGCTGGCATTATTCGGCTTGAACCGCACCGAAGACGCCGCAAAAAGCGTCCTTGATGTCCTACAGCGAAAGACAGATTTCCCGAATGCTCATCTTCTGCTCGCTGACATACATTGCCGCGAAAAAGATTATCACTCGGCCGTCAGCGACTTGGATGAGTATCTCAAGCTGGCTCCGGACGCCCCGGACAGCTCCAGGGCCAAAGCCCTGCGAGCATTTGCTCAGGGCAATATAGACCTCACCCAGTCCCGATAGCGTGAGCCTCAGCCTGGGGGTTTTAGTCCACGCACGGACGATCCCCGCGGCGTGAAACCCGCCCTACTGAATCTCCCGAACCGCGGCGGGCGAACCGCGTTTGCGGCGCGCCCCGTTTCGCATATAATTCCGGTGAATAGGCTACACTTATCCCTGGCCGGAAATCGGCCGCAGGCCGCGCATAGATACCGGCCAAAACCGGCGTGGGCTTTGCTTTCGCACAGACCCCAGCGAAAATTGAGGCGATGAAATGATTCTCGACAACGCGGGTATCCAGAAAATTCTACCGCACCGCTATCCATTCCTGTTGGTGGATACCGTTCTCGAAATTGAGCGGCTCAAGCGCATCGTTTCCGTGAAAAATGTTTCCATCAACGAGGGTTATTTTCAGGGGCACTTCCCGGGAAAACCGGTCATGCCGGGTGTCCTGATCATTGAGGGCATGGCGCAAACCGGTGGCCTGCTGCTGCTCTCGGAAATTCCCGAAAGAGACAAGAAGTTATTCTATCTGGCCGCTGTGGACGAGGCGCGTTTCCGCCGGCCGGTCGTGCCCGGGGACCAGTTACGGATCGAAGTGACCGTACTTAAGTGGAAAGTAAAATTTTGTAAGCTGCAGGCCGTGGCCACGGTCAATGGCGACGTTGCGGCGGAAGCCATCCTGCGCTGCATGCTGGTGGATCGCGAGCCGGAAGCCGCGCCGAGCCGCGATTCCGCCGACGACACGGTGGGTGTGCGCGATGAGTGAAATCGATTCCCGCGCGATCCTTTCCGCGAGTGCGCGCGTCGGGCAGAATGTCCGCATCGGCGCGTTTGCCGTCGTGGGCGAGGGCGTGGAGCTGGGTGACGAATGCGTACTCGACTCGCATGCCCTCGTGCGCGGTCCCGCACGTATCGGACGCAGGAACGTTTTCGATTCGTTTTCTTCGGTGGGCGGCGACCCTCAGGATTTGAAATTCGGCGGCGAGCACACCGAGCTGATCGTCGGCGACGGCAATCGCTTCCGTGAATTCTGCACGGTGAGCCGCGGCACGGGGCAAGGCGGCGGCGCCACGCGCATCGGAAACGACAATCTCTTCATGGCCTATTCGCACGTGGCCCATGATTGCATCGTCGGCAGCAACACCGTGTTTGCCAATGGCGCGACGCTGGCCGGCCACGTGGTGGTGGAAGATTACGTCAACGTCGGAGCGTTCAGCCCCGTCCACCAATTTTGCCGTGTGGGCCGCTATGCCTACATCGGCGCCTGCACCGTCATCACGCAGGATGTGCCGCCGTTTTCGCGCGTGGTTACCGAGCGCGAAACCAAGTGCTTCGGCGTGAACACCATCGGCCTCGAGCGCCGCGGATTCGATCGCCAGCGTCTGGATACGATCGAGAGCGCCTTTCGCCTCCTGTTACGCTCCAAACTCAACACCACGCAGGCCCTCGAACAGATTCGCGCGCAACTCAACGGGTCGCCCGACGCGCGGGAACTCGTGGAATTTATCGAATCGGCCGAGCGCGGCCTGCACAAGTGAATTCCTCGACGCCCAAGCATTCCTCTCCAGTCCCGGATGCTTCCGCCGGATGGGGATTGATTGCCGGCAACGGGCAATTTCCATTTCTCGTCCTGGAAGCGGCGCGCGAACAGGGAATCGAGATGGCCGTGATCGCCATTCGCGAAGAAGCTTCGCCGGAACTCGAAAAAATCGCGGCCCGTTTGCATTGGGTCAGCCTGGGCGAGCTTTCGCGCACTTTGGAATTGCTGCACGAGGAAGGCGTCACTCGCGCCGTGATGGCCGGGCAAGTGAAGCACAATAAAATATTCAGCTCCATTCGTCCGGACTGGAAGCTGGCGAAACTCCTGCTTTCGTTGCCGCTGAAAAATACGGATTCGCTGATCGGGGCCGTCGCCCGCGTGCTGGAATCGGAAGGCGTCCAACTGGTGGACTCGACTTCGTTCTTGAAGCCGCTGGTCCCCGATCCGGGCGTGTTGACGCGCCGCGCGCCGGATGCGCACGAAGCGGAAGATATTGCCTACGGTCGGGAAATTGCGCGTCAGATTGCGGGGCTCGATCTTGGCCAGACCGTGGTGATTCGCGATCGCGCCTGCGTGGCCGTCGAAGCCATGGAAGGCACGGACGAAACCATCGAGCGCGCCGCCCGCATCATTGATGGCGCCCCGATGGTCGTGGTAAAGGTAAGCAAGCCCAGGCAGGACATGCGATTCGATGTACCCGTTGTGGGACTCAAAACCGTCGAAGTGATGCAGCGCTGCCGGGTAACCGCGCTGGGGATGGACGCGGGCCGCACGCTGCTGTTCGACCGCGCGCGCGTCATCGGAGCCGCGGACGCCGCAGGGATCGCTATCGAAGCATTTCCGCTGGACGCCTTCGGAGGGGCGGAACGGCCGGCGGCACAGGGGAAGTTGTGAGTTCCGGAATTCAGAAGGATCAAAAAGTTCGCGTCGCGGTGGTTGGCGCCGGAGATTTCGGGCGCAATCACGCGCGCGTGTATCGCGAACTTGCCGACGCTGAATTGATCGGCATCGTGGATCCGAGCGCGGCGCGCGCCGCGCAGATTGCCGCCGAATTTTCCACCAAAGTTTTGCCGGACATCGAATCGCTCGCCGGGCGCGTGGACGCCGCAAGCGTGGCCGTGCCCACCGTCGAACATGCGCGCGTCGGCTGCCGGTTGCTGGAACTGGGCATAGATGTGCTCGTCGAAAAGCCCATGGCCGCCTCGCTGGCCGAAGCGGATGATTTGCTCGCGGCGGCCTCGGGTGCCGGGCGCATCCTGCAAGTCGGGCACCTCGAGCGTTTCAATCCCGCGATCGCGGCGGTGCTTCCAGTACTAAATCATCCCTTATACTTTGAAGTACATCGCCTGGGGGTGTTCACGCCGCGCAGCCTCGACATCGATGTGGTCTACGATGTCATGATTCACGATTTGGACATCCTGCTGGCGCTGGTGGATGCGCCCGTCGTGGACATCAAGGCCATCGGAATTCCCGTCCTGACCGATAAGGTGGACATCGCTCACGCCCGCCTGGATTTCGCCACTGGCGCGGTCGCCAATGTCACGGCCAGCCGCGTCTCCACTGAGCGGGTGCGCAAAATGCGCTTCTTCCAGCAGCACGAATATATTTCCGTGGATTTCACGCGCCAGGATGCGCTCCGGGTGCGCGTGGCCGAGCCCGGCCCGCAGCCCAAGTTCGATTTTGCGGCCCTCCCCGCGGAGCGGGAAGAACCCCTCCGCGCCGAATTGCGGGCATTCCTGGAATCGGTACGCACTCGCCGCGCCCCGGCCGTGGATGGCGCGGCGGGCCGGCGAGCCCTGGCGCTCGCCGACCAGGTTATGGCAGGCATCCTGGAACACGGCCGGCGCGTCCAACTGGGTGCCTTTGCTGCCCCGCAGGCGAATTCATGATCCCAAGGATTTTAGTTCCGAAAAATGCCCGGCCGGTGGTGTCTTCCTCGGACACCCCCCCCCGGCGATTGAGCTCAGACCTTGATGCGCGCACCCTTGTGCCCCGGGATCTGCCGCAATTCGTGCTCGACCCACACACCTCCATTCCGTCCTATTTCAAGCTGGAGGTCCTTGGCGACGCCGTTGTCGTTCCGCGCGACATGCCAAGCACTCCCCTCGATGCGGTCAGCAAAACGCCCAGCTATGTGCCGCTGACGATTCTGGATTCACGCGTAGCTGTGCCCAAGGATGCGCACGCCTCCAAACTCGTGCCGAAACAGATCGTAGCCATCCAGGATTTGCCCGACGTCCTCGATCCCGATGTTCTGACCACCGGCGAAGTCAACCTCATGACCAAGCCGGTCGTGGACAGCAAGGAAGCATGGAACGCCGTGGCGCGGGTCGCTTCGATCGTGTTTCACTTTGTGGTGATCTCGCTGGTTTTGCTCGCGCCGAAAATTTTTCCGTACCACCCGCCCTCCGACGCGGAAATCGCGCGGACCATCACCAATCTTTATTTGCCTTCCGACATGAATAGAATTGAGAAGGCGCCCTCAGCCCCGGTGCCAAAGAGCCCGGTGATGAAGATCGATCCGCGCTTGCTGCGGAAATTGGCTCCCCCGCGCGAAGTGGAGCCGGCTCCATCACAACCCGAGCCGCCCAAGGAGACTCCGGCGCCCGCGAAGCCTGCCGCGCCAGTTGCTCCCATGTCCCTGCCGCACCCCGCGGAGAGCCCCATCCGGCCGCAAACTCCTCCCCCGGATGCTGGTGCGAGCCTGGTGCTGCCGCGGTTTTCTCCGGGAAAGGCTTTGCAGGAATCCATGCAGGAGGCCATGAAGGGTGGCGGGTCGGAAGCGGCCACTGCCGAGGGACCCATTGGCCGTGGCGGCGGGTACGGAAGCCCTGGTGGCGGAGGGCAGGGGTTTGGCGGCAATGCGGTAGAAATCCTCACGCCCACCGAAGGCGTGGACTTCTCCACCTACATCGCTCGCGTGCTCGCCAGTGTAAAACGTAACTGGTATTCCGTGATGCCGGAATCGGCGCGCCTGGGGGATAAGGGCAAGGTCGTGCTGCAATTTCGAATCATGCGTAACGGCGTTGTGCCAGAACAGGAACCCGTCATGATGGGCAGTTCCGGCAAAGAGCCCCTGGACCGTGCAGCGATGTCCTCCATACGGACTTCGACGCCTTTCGAGCCGCTGCCGTCTGCCTTCAGTGGCCCCTATATCGAGCTAAGGTTCATTTTCCTGTATAATATTCCCCTGAACTCACAGACGGCCCAGTGAGGCCCTCCCGCGCACAAGTGGCGGGGTTTCTACTTCTGGCGTTGCTGTGCTTGATTTATCTGGTCCTCCGGTACTGGAAGTTCCTGTGATGAGCGCCGCACCGAAGCTAACGCCAGACGCAGCCGAAGAACTTGCCATAGCCGGGCGCGATTCGCTCCCGCTTATCGCGATTGTGGGACCGACCGCCTCCGGGAAATCCTTTCTCGCAGTGGCCCTGGCCCGCAAATTGAAGGGCGAAGTCCTGGCCTGCGATTCCACGCAAGTCTATCGCGGGTTTGATATCGGCACGTCCAAGCCCACCCCGCAAGAACGCCGGGGCGTTCCACACCACTTATTGGATCTAGTCGACCCGGACTTCCCATTCACCGCGGGCGAGTACCGGGCGCGAGCTGTGGCAGTTCTGGAAGACTTGCGCCAACGAGCGCGTCTCCCCATTCTCACCGTCGGGACTGGACTTTATCTGCGTGCCCTGCTCGAGGGTCTGGCTGACGCCCCGGCACGTTCGGAGGAACTGCGCGCGCGCCTCGAAGCCGGAGCCAATGCGCACAGCCTGCAATATCTGCACCGCGTCTTGCGGCGCCTCGACCCCGAAGCCTCGTTGCGCATAGGTTCTCGCGACCGCCCCAAGATGATTCGTGCCATCGAAGTTTGTCTGCTCACCGGGCGCCCGCTTTCGGAAGTGCACCGGGCCGGGCGGACGCCCCTCGAAGGCTACTATCCGATCAAGATTGGTCTGCAGCCCCCCCGCGCCGCGCTATACGACCGCATCGAGCGGAGACTGCAAGCAATGCTCGATCGCGGCTGGCAGGATGAAGTTGCCGACCTCGTCCGCAAAGGCGTTCCTCAAAACTCCAAACCCTTCGACTTCATCGGCTACAGCGAACTGCATGCTCATCTCGAAGGCACTGTCACCCTCGCCGCCGCCACCAAAGCCATCGCCCAGGCCACGCGCCGCTACGCCAAGCGCCAGGTCACCTGGTTCCGCAAGGAGCCACTCGTGCACTGGCTCCCCGGCTTCGGCGAAGATCCAGCAACTGTCGCAGCCGCGGAAAAGTTGGCGGCGGAGCATATAAATACCCGTGCCATATCAGGTCGTGCGTCCGATTGACTCAAAATAGCCAATCGGCTCTTTTGCGCGAAACCTTGTCGTAATCCTATCAGGCCTGATCATGGCGGTCCCCTGTGCGATTTATCACTACTGGAATGATCCCGGAAAGGCGGGGCGCGTTTGCCAGGCAATAAAGCAGGGGATGAGCCTGCGGCTCATCCCCTGGCCCGAACGGTCACCTTCCGCGGGCGCGGAGAATTTACTTCCCGCCCCAGATTACGGGAACAGCCTGAACCTGGTCTGCTTTGGCGAGCATTTCGCGATCCGCATCGGTAGCCGGTGGGTAGACCAGCGTGACCCGGCTTGCCGGCAGATTGAGGGAACGGATGATCCGTTGGTTCCCGCGAATCATGACCAGTAGGGCGGTGGCGCCTTTGTCGCTGGTGGAAACGATCGGGATAGGGGTGAAGCCGACTGCTTTTCCGCTTGCTGTCCGCAGGAGCGCCACATTGTACCGCGAGTCCAGATTAATCGTGTAGTTCCCCGCCGGCAGAACGTTTTTACCCCAATGGGCTTCAAATGGCAGTGTGAATCTGCCTGAAAATGTTTGGGCGTTCGCGGCGGCAACAAACGCGCAAGTTGCGAGCAGAACCGCTGTGAAGAGTCTTACCTCAACTGCGTGTCGAATCGTCTTGGCCTTCATTGTCGTTCTCCTTTCTCTATCGATTGGCCGGCGCGTTCCGGCTGGAGGGGTTGGAGTCCGCATCGCGCCTTCATTCTATAAGGCGTAAACGGACGGAACTCTGGCTCACAAATTTGTGGAATTTGCGCGGCTTGACCCGGCGATTGGATCCGGGCGCGTTCGGGGCGTCCCTGCCAGTTGTATCTAGGGAAAACACTGTACTTTCCGTAATCGGGATGGTATGGTCCCGGCAAACCCTGCAATCAGGCCCGGATGGGAGCGCAACGATGTGCCCAGCGTCGGCCGAACCGGTGACTGAATCGCTCCTCAACCCGGGGCATGGCGATCAAAGTGCTCGGGAAGAGCTGATTCCCCTGATTTACGCCGCATTGCGCCGCATTGCTCGCCGCTGTCTTTCCCAAGAACGCCTCGATCACACACTTCCAAGTGGAGCGCTGGTTCCCGGCATTTCGCCGGCAATTGCGAAGCGCGAATGGGCCATGACGCGAGCGCATCTCCAGAGGGAAACGAAGCGGAAGGAAGCAGGCAAGTGACGCCCGATACCTGGCAACGGGTCAAGGAAGTGCTCGCTGGGGCGCTCGAGCGGGAGCCCGAGGACCGTCCCGCGTATCTCGATCATGCCTGCGCGGAGCAATCGTTGCGCAAGGAAGTAGAGTCGCTGATCGCCTCGCACGAACAAGGAGGCAGCGGTTTTCTGGAGCCGGCTGCGATGGAAAACGGCGCTCTGAAGTGCGGCGCTGTGTTGGGTTCTTACGAAATTCTTGCGCCTCTGGGCTCGGGCGGCATGGGAGATGTGTACCGGGCTCGCGACACGCGCCTCAATCGAGAAGTAGCCGTCAAGGTTGTATCACCCACCTTTGCGGACGACCCCAACCTGCTCATGCGCTTCCGGCGCGAAGCCCACGTGTTGGCTTCTCTCAACCACCCCAACATCGTCACGATCTTCGACGTCGGACAGGAAAACCGCACCGTATACATTGCCATGGAGCTCATAGAGGGAAAGGACCTGGCAGAAATCCTGTCCGTGGGAGCAATGCCAACGCACGATGTGCTCGACGTTGCTATACAAATTAGCGCGGGGCTGGCGGTCGCGCATGAATGTGGGATTGTCCACCGCGATTTAAAGTCCAAGAATGTGATGATCCGGAAGGATGGTTTAACAAAGATTCTGGATTTCGGGTTGAGTAAACCGGCTCCCGGTTTTCTACAGCCGGCTGCGGATGAACAGACGGCGGCCACGGAACAGGGAGTCATCCTCGGGACGATAGACTATATGTCTCCCGAACAGGCCAGCGGCCTTCCCACGGACTTTCACTCCGATCAGTTTTCTTTCGGCTCTCTACTCTATGAAATGGCCACCGGAAAGCGGCCATTTCTCCGCGAGACCATACCCCAAACGCTGGCCGCAATCATCGAAGACGAACCACAACCCATTGCCTCCCTCAATCCAAAAGTTCCCGCCGCCATCGTAGCCATCGTTCGCCGGTGCATGGCCAAAAAACCGGAAAAGCGATACGCCTCGACCCAGGAACTTGCCGACAAACTCAAAGAGATTCGCGATTCTTCTGTTGCGGAAGGGACGACCTCACTCCCCTTAACCTCCAGGCCGGTTCTCCGCCGCGTCCCGGTATGGCTTCAAATAACCCTGGCGGCCGCACTGGTTGTGGCTGGATTGATTGCGACCATGCCGCGCCTTCTGGAAAAGGCCCGCGTCTGGCCACAGTCGCTCTCGCCGATAACGGAGAAACAGCTGGTCGTGCTGCCCTTCACGAACGTCGGTAATAATCCTGAAAATCAGGGTTTTTGCGATGGGTTGGTGGAAATTTTGAGCAGCAAGCTCAGCCAATTGGAACAATTCCAACGGACAATCCGAGTAGTCCCTTCGACCGATGTCTTGCGGGAGGGAATTGTAAGCGTCCGCGAGGCGCGCCAAACATTCGGGGCTACCCTGGCAATAACCGGGAGCGTGCAGCGCACAGAAAATCGGGTCAGGTTGACCATCAATCTGGTCGATCCGCAAACATTGCTGCAGCTTAAATCGAAAACAATCGATACCGAGCCGGGCGACATCTCGGTCTTGCAAGACGGGGTCGTGCTGGCGGTAGCTGAACTTCTGGACGTGAAACTCTCCAGCCAGGCCAAACAAGTCCTGGCCGTGGGCGGGACGACGGTTCCCAGCGCCTATGAATACTACATGCAAGGCAGAGGTTATTTGCAACGGTACGAGGTGGCCCAAAATATAGATACCGCCATTACGCTTTTTAATCGCGCGCTCGAGCAGGACCCCAAATACGCGCTGGCGGAGGCTGGCTTAGGCGAAGCGTATTGGCGAAGTTACGATCTCACCAAGGACACGCACTGGGCGGAAGAAGCGAACAAGAGTTCCGCAGCCGCAATCGCGCTGAACGACAAACTGGCGCAGGTCTACGTGACGTTGGGCATGATCCATACGGGGACAGGACATTATGAAGAGGCGGTTCAAAATCTCCAGAAAGCCCTCGCTCTTGATCCGATCAATTCGGACGCCTACAGGGAATTGGCGAACACCTACCAACAAATGGGGAGATTGAAAGACGCCGAATCCACATACATGAATGCCATTGCCGTGCGCCCAGGCTATTGGGGCACGCACAATGATTTGGGCGGATTCTACTATCGCTTGGGCCGTTATGCTGAGGCGGAAAAGGAATTTCGAAGCGTCGTGGAACTCACTCCCGACAATGCGCGGGGCTACAGCAATCTGGGTGTCATTGCATACTCCCAGAAGCGCTACGAGGAAGCGGCCAAAATGTACGAGAAATCGGTGGCCATCAAGTCCTCCGCTGCGGCCTACTCCAATCTAGGCGCGGTCTATTACACCATGGGTCAATATGCCGAGGCAGCTGGGTACTATGAAAAAGCGATCCGCGTGAACGGTCGCGATTCGACGGACTGGCACAATTTGGCGGGCGCGTACCAAGCGTCAGGTGAGTTGCAGAAGGCACGGGCCGCCTTCCAACAAACTGCGGCGCTGACCGCAGGGCAACTGCGTGTCAATCCTCGCGATCCCGTCTTGCTACTCCGGCTCGCCGACGCGTATTCCAATCTCAACCAACCGCAACGCGCCCGGGAATTGCTGCGGCAAGCTCTCGCTCTGGCTCCGGATGACGTTCCCAACATGTTCCAGGCGTCCGCGATCTACGAGCAGCTCGGAGACCGCCAGCTCGCCTTGCAATGGCTTGCCAAGGCGATTAAGGGGGGGTTCTCGCGCGATCTGATTGAAAAGGAGCCTGCGCTAACGCGGTTGCGGCTTGACCCGAGGTTCCCAGGTTTGTTCGGCCCCTAGGCCCTGATTCTTCAAATTCCAGCTCACAAAAGGAGAAGCGACATGCCAAACGGAACAGCAGCAGTACCTTCGCATATGCCGGTGGATCTCCCTCTGCCAATCAAGGACCCAACCGGCAGGGGCAGAGTTTATGTCAATCCCCCTGCAATCCACATCGGTATAGGACCTAAGCGGTTGCCGAAAATCCGTTTCACGAATCACACCGGTGACACGGTTAGGATTTGGCTCCTCGAAGCGGCATCGCTTTTTACTGGTCCTCCACCAAACTATAATAATTTCGATATTCCATTTGTTGTCCCAGCGAAAGGGACGCTGGAACTCGACCTCAAGCCTGATTTGGGCTACTGCGATTATACCTATCACGTGTTCTGTGATGCGATTGGTCACGAGGCAGACGGCGACTCCCCGCCGACCTTGCACTGTCCCTAGTGGCGAAGGGAAAGCATAGAGCGCATGCTTCGGCTATGGAGGCAAATTTAAGAGCGGAAGATGCGCGTTCATTTCCTGTCGACCACGTTAGCGTCCCGTGTGCGACAACGGGTAGGTGTGCGCGAAAATTTACGCAATGGATCCTCACTGCGGGTCGACGAGGCTGTTGGATTTGTCATTGGCCGAGTTCCCCTTGATGCCAAGCAACAAGGACCCATCTGATAAAGCGAACTACATGCGCGTCTCGAAGGCACGGTCACCCTCGCTGGCGTCAGGAAAACCATCGGGCCCAGGCGACGTGCCGCTATGTCAACTCCAGCTCACCGGGTCCGCAAGGAGTCCCTTGCGCGGTGGCCGTACGGCTTCGACGGCGATCCGGCGGCTATCGCGGAAGATGAGCGTAGGACTGCGGAAAGGTTACGCTCCGGAGCGGCGGTCTAGTTGCGAATAGCTCCCAGGTGTATAATATAAACGTGAGATTTTCCCAATCGTCGCATTTCCCCCGCCTGCGATCAGTCACCATAATTAACGCCGAATGAAGACTACACGTCCGACAGAAAATCACGAGCGCGTGTTCCTGGTGGGTGTGGGGCTGAAGCGGGCCTCGCATGTGCCGGGGATTGATGCGGGCGACGCGGAACGCGCGTCGCTGGAAGAGCTCGCGGAACTGGCGCGCAGCGCGGGCGCGCAAGTCGCGGGCAGCATTTTTCAAATGCGCGACAAGATCGATCCCGCCACCGTGATCGGGCGCGGCAAGATCGAGGAAGTGAAAATTGAAGCGCATCTGCACCACGCGCCGCTCATCGTGTTTGACCGCAATTTGACCCCGACACAGCTGCGCAATCTCGAAAAGGGCACCGAATGCCGCGTGATTGATCGCACCCAGTTGATACTGGATATTTTTGCGCGGCACGCGCGCAGCCGCGAAGGGCAGCTGCAGGTCGAGCTCGCTCAATTGAATTATTCTTTGCCGCGCCTTGCCGGGAGCGCCAAAGAGCTTTCACGGCTGGGCGGCGGAATCGGGACCCGCGGTCCCGGCGAGCAGAAACTCGAAACCGACCGGCGGCGCATTCGCGACCGGATCAGCAAAATCACCAAGGCCATCGAGGCCGTCCGCAAGCAGCGTTCGCTGCGTCGCGAGACGCGCCAGGCCGTGCCGCTGGGGACCGTCGCGCTCGTGGGCTATACCAACGCCGGGAAATCGACGCTTTTCAACTCGCTGAGCCGCGCCGGCGTGCTGGTTTCCTCGAAAATGTTCGCCACGCTCGACCCGACCGTTCGCGCCGTGCGCCTCCCATCGAATCGCCGCGTGCTCCTCTCCGATACCGTCGGATTTATTCGCGACCTTCCGCCGGGATTGATCACCGCATTTCGCGCCACCCTGGAAGAAGTGCAAGAGTCGGCGCTGCTTCTACTCGTCACGGACATCTCCAATCCGCACCACGCCGAGCAGGACGCCGAAGTCGAAAAAATTCTGAAGGAATTGGGCGTTGCGGACCGGCCGCGCCTGCACGTGCTGAACAAAATTGACAGGCTCACTCCGACAGAAGCTGCTTCGGTAAATGGCAATCACAATTCTTCGCGCGTTTCCGGCCTGACCGGCGAAGGGCTGGAAGCGTTGCTAAGCTGCATCGATGAGGCGATGCCCGTCGATCCCGTGTTGCATCTGCACTTCACGCTTCCTCTGTCGAATGGACGCGCCATCGCCCTCGTGCACGCTTTGGGCCGCGTGCTGCATTCAGAGGTGCAGGATTCGGCCATGGCCATCGAAGCGGAAATTCCCGAATCCGTGGCTCGCCAATTGAGAATCGGCCCGGAGTCAACGCTCCCTTAATTGTGCATTGCCCGTTTAAAACCAAAATATACAGTGTCCGAGACAACGCTCTACCTGCGCAATCGCAAGATCGCCATCCCAGGATACCGGTGTGCAGTTTCCCAAAGACATCGCCGCGCAAATCTGCCGCAGCGCCCCAGCATGTCGCGCCACAGGGACACACCCTAACCCCTAGCGGTCACAAATTGTGGAAATGTCTGTGGAAATCACTTTCCCTTCGGGCGCTGAGACAGAGCAGAATTTCAAATGCCATGCGATCATGGCCGATCTGAGAATATACAACCGCAGCGTTTTCATGTAGTTGCAGACATAAATGCTGAATCATTAAGCAATTGAAACCTTGCCATTGCGAATGGTTGTAAAGTCATGATTTGCACAGCCTTGCGGGCGGACGCCGGGTATGAGTACATAGTCTCGGTCGTGCGCGTAAAGCCCGCAGGGGAGCCTCATGATCGTCCTGGGAACTCATTCTGAGCAATCGTTGACTGCCTGCATCGGTGCGTCTATAGTGAGTTACGCGCCGCCACTGTGCGCGTACGTCCAAATAGGAGCAGGGAACCCGCCGGGTGCGTCATGAACCTGCCAAACAGCCTGACGATTCTCCGCATTTTCTTTATCCCCGTGCTGGTCGTTATCCTTCTGACCCGCGAACCAAATATTGCTTTTTTGGGAGTGACGATTAATTTTGGCGAATGGGGCGTTCTCATACTTCTGGCGGCCGCAGCCACGGATTGGGCGGACGGCTACTACGCCCGGCGGCGCAGCGAAGTCACCACGCTCGGAATTCTTCTCGATCCCATCGCCGACAAGCTTTTGATTTCCGCCGCGTTTATTTCCCTCGTGGAAATGCGCCTGGTGCCCGGCTGGATGGCCGTGATCATCATCGGGCGGGAAATCGTGGTCCTCGGGCTGCGCAATATCGCATCGGCCGAAGGGTTTACGATTCCAGCTTCCGCGCTGGGCAAAACGAAAATGGTCCTGCAAGTAATCGCCGTTTGCGCGGTGATCCTGGCGGCCAAGCACACCATCATCCGGCCGCTCGGCGTGATTCTACTATGGCTGGTGGTGGGAAGCGCGGTGGTCTCCGCGTTTCAATATTTTCAAAAGTTTTGGGGCCGTGTCGACGGCAGCGTGAAACAACGGCGTCATCTCAGAATTCTCGAACGCCGCAAGAATACTCAGGATGTCCCGACTGTCCAGTGACGATTGGCTGGCGCTGGTAAAGATTGCCCGGCGTGCGATTGCAAGCGCCGTCCTTGAGAACCGACTCCCGGATTTCCCTGCTTTCCACGCGACACTCTCCGAACCTAGAGGAGCATTTGTCAGCCTATACCGTGGTGGAGCGCTGCGCGGTTGCGTGGGGCAAGTCGAGAATCCCGGCCCGCTCGCCGATGTTGTCGCCCGGTCGGCGATCAGCGCGGCGCTGCACGATTCGCGCTTTCCTCCCGTGAGCGCCGAGGAAGTCGCCAGCCTGGAAATCGAAATCTCGGTCTTGACAGCTCCGGAGCGCATTCTTCCCGAAGCGATTGTCACGGGCCGGCACGGACTCATCGTGGCGCGCGGGTCCTTCAGAGGGCTTTTGCTTCCGCAAGTCGCCACGGAACGGAATTGGTCCGCCCAGCGATTGCTCGAGGAAACCTGTATCAAAGCCGGCTTGGTGCGCGATGCCTGGCGCGATCCCGCGACCGAGGTGTTTAGCTTCACCGCGGAAGTTTTTTCGGAGAAGAAAGAGCGAACAATTTCCGAATCGTAAAATGGCGGCCACAGGGCCTTCGATTCGCCGGCGCGCGTTTTTTTCCCGGGAAATGAAAAAGGATCTGATTCGCCGCGCGGATCAGATCCTTTTTTCTTCAAAGCGGATTGCGGAGAGAAACTCTGGCCGCCGTTATTCCAATTCCACGTAATCGCCGATAAAGAGGCCTCCCCGCACCGTTGTCAGCAAAACAGACGATGAATTAGCCCCAGTGCGCAAGACAATGCCTTCGCCAACAATCTGGCGCGGGAGATTGTCCCACTGATAGGCGACTGGGGTGCTTCCAAACCCGTACACCTTATAAGCTGAACCGGAGTCTTGGGCGATTGCCTCGATGTGCGTCCCCTGATAGCGAAACACGCGGAAGTAATCTCCCACGCGAACGCCCTGCGCGCTTCCCAGGTTGACGTAAACGACTCCGCCAGGCACGCCCTGCACCGTGTAATCCTTGGCGCTAACAACCATGGCGGCTTTCTTTCCAGAGGGCGCCGCAAAAGGATCGAGATTCACGTTACGGAACTGAGGAACCGGCCGGGCGACAAACGGACGCACGAGGTCGCCACGCTGCACCAAATCGCAACCAAGCGTCAATTCCGCGGTGGAAGTTTTCGCTTCGACATGTACGACGCGCAACTGTCCGATATCCGCATACCTGGTGCCCATGGCGCGGGTCAACATCGTTTCATACTTGAACCACGGATTTGCCGCCATCATATCGCGCGCTGCCCGGACCACTTCAAACTGATCTCCGATCCTCACTCCTTGTTCCCCTCCACGGTTGATATAAATGAGTTGCCCCTGCTGGAAGGTGACCCTTACCGCGGAATCCTCGCCGGAAATTACGTAGGTGTCGTTCGGAACCGGCTTGTCGCTGACTATACCCGCGCAATACATGCTCGCTTGCGTCGGAGCGTTCGTGACATACTGTTGCGCTTGGGCAACCAGGGTGGAGGCCAGCAAGCACAGTCCCACGCTAAGTCCCACAATTAGAATGCGATAGCTGATCATTTTGGGCATAGGAACTGCTCCTTGCGCTCACAACTTTAAAGATTCCCGCGGGGCTTAATCCTGCTCTTTAAAGCTAGCACCGGCCCCAGGGAGCGTCAAGAAATCGTGGGGGGACGCTTTACACATTTGTTACCCACGTGATAGAAGCCTGAAGCTTGGCTTTTGGGGGTGGAGGGCGCTTGAGGGTTCTCTTCGGACAAGATCGCGTGTGCGGTGTGGTTGCCGCGGAAACCGCGCGCGAAATGAGATCGCAGGTCCGGCTGGGCCTGCGCAAGACGCGCACTCTGGAGTTGCGCCTGGATTATCTTCGCGGCTCAAAAGAACGGGAAGCTTTCTTATTGTGGCTGCGCCGCGAGCGCCCGCGCGCCGTGCTTATTGCCACATGCCGGCGGCATGAGGGTGGCGGACTGTTTCGAGGCAGCCGGGAAGAACAAATCGAAATCCTCGCGCAAGCTGCCCGCTCCGGGTGCGGCTGGTGCGACGTTGAAATTGAAACGGCGAAGCGTATGGGCAGGCGCGAACTTGCCCGAGAGCTTTTCACCGCGCGTGTAGTGGTGTCGTACCACGATTTTCGCGGAACGCCGCGCAATCTCAAAGAAATTGTCCGCCGCCTGGAACGAGCGGGCGGGCATGCGATTAAAATCGCCGCGCAGTGCCATTCCGTGTCTGACAGCGCGCGCATCTGCGAATTGGCCCGGACGCGTCGCGATGTCGTCGCCATACCCATGGGCGAATTCGGATTCGCCGGGCGGGTCCTCTCGCTGCGCATGGGCAGCGCATTGGCGTATGCAGCCGTGGAGCAGGCCACGGCGCCCGGCCAGCTCTCTCTAGGCGCGATGACCGATCTTTATCGGGCCGAGCGGATCACACGGCGCACACGGGTGTATGGCGTAATCGGCGATCCCATCGGGCATTCGCTCTCCCCGGTGTTGCACAACGCGGCATTTCACGCCCGTAGGTTCGACGCGGTTTTTGTGCCGTTCCTGGTTCGACATCTGCGAGAGTTTCTTGGCACCGTGAAGGGTTTTGGAGTCGCGGGCCTTGCGGTCACCATTCCGCACAAGGAAGCGATACTCCGGTTCCTCGATGATTGCGACCCGCTGGCTGCGCAAATTGGCGCGGTCAACACCGTGGTCGTGCGTGGCGGCGGGCGATTGTACGGGTACAATACGGATTACGTCGGAGTCCTGCGCAGCCTGGAGCGGCGGATACGCCTCGCGGGGAGCCGCGTGCTGCTGTTTGGAGCGGGAGGCGCCGCGAGAGCGGCCGCGTTCGCGTTGGCGCAGGCGGGCTCGAACGTGTGCGTTTGTTCGCGGCGTCCGGAACGCGCGCGGGCGCTGGCCCGCGCCGTCGGCGGGCAAGTGGTGGCGCGCGCCGGCCTTGCGCATGAATTTTTCGATGCCATCGTGAATTGCACGCCTGTCGGGATGCACCCGCGCGGCGGCTCTCCGCTCTCGAGCGCGGAACTGAATTGCCGGATCGTCATGGACATGGTCTACCGCCCTCGGGAGACGGAATTGTTGCGGCTGGCGCGGCGCAAAGGCATCGAAGTTATTTCCGGAGTGGAAATGTTTCTCGCGCAAGGGTTCGCGCAATATGAAATTTGGACGGGCGAGCGCGCGCCGGAGAGCGCCATGCGCCGAGCGGTGGTTTCGGCGCTCTCTCGGGAAGAAAAATTAAAGGGGCGCCGCTCGTGACATCCAGTGCCGGGGATTCGCCGGAAAATTTATGATCCAGCCGGACTTCAAATCGTTCCGCAAGCTCACGCGGGAGGGCAACCTCGTGCCGGTGTACGACACTTTTACGGCCGACACGCTCACGCCGGTCTCCGCATATCTGCGGCTCGCGCAGAACGCGCGGTACGCCTGCCTGCTCGAAAGCGTCGAGGGCGGGGAGAAGATTGCGCGCTACACATTTGTGGGCGCGAACCCGAGCGAAGTGTTCCGCTACGTCAACGGCGCGTGCGTGCTGGAAAGCGACAGCCGCACGTCCTGGGTGCAGGTGAATCCGCTGGATTACTTGCGCAACCGCGTGGAACGGTATCGCCCCGTGCGCGTGCCGGGCTTGCCGCCGCTGGTTGCCGGCGCGATCGGCTATTTTGCGTATGACATGGTGCGGCTCATCGAGCGCATTCCGGACCGGACGCGAGACGACGTCGGAATGGACGACGCCGTGATGATGTTTTTTCTGGGCCTCGTCGTCTTCGACCATGTCCGCCACAGAGTATGGATCGTGCGCAACGTCTTTACCGGCGGGGAAGGCAGCCTGCGCGCGAAATACAACCAGGCCGTGCGGGAAATCCAGGCCACCCGCCGCCGTCTGGCTTTGCCCGTGGCTGCGGAACATCCGAAGCGCAGGAAGCCGCGCCCGCTCAAGGTGACGTCCAATTTTTCGCGCGCCAAATTTCTCGCGGCAGTGAACAAATCCAAGGAATACATTCGCGCGGGCGACATTTTTCAAGTGGCCATCAGCCAGCGTTTCGCCGCCAAAACCGACGCTGACCCGTTCGAAATTTACCGCTCCCTGCGCGTCGTGAATCCCTCGCCGTACATGTATTTCCTGAAGCTGAACGATCTCGCCGTGGTCGGCAGTTCGCCCGAAATGCTCGTGAAAGTCCAGGGCCGCGAGGCGTTTTACCGGCCCATCGCCGGGACGCGGCGGCGCGGTGGCGATGAAAAAGAGGACGCCGCTCTGGAAGCCGAACTGGCCGCGGATCCCAAGGAGCAGGCCGAGCACATCATGCTCGTCGATCTGGGGCGCAACGATCTGGGCCGAGTCTCGGAATACGGCACAGTGCGCGTCGAGAAGCTGATGTTTGTGGAGCGCTACTCGCACGTGATGCACCTCGTTTCGAGTTTGCGCGGGCATTTGCGCGAAGAGGTGGACTGCTTCGACGCCCTGGCCGCCTGCTTTCCCGGGGGCACGCTTTCGGGAGCGCCGAAAGTTCGCGCCATGGAAATCATCGACGAGCTCGAGCCCACGCGCCGCGGCATCTACGGCGGAGCGATCCTGTACCTGGACTTCTCGGGAAATCTCGATTCCTGCATCGCCATTCGCACCATGGTGGTGAAGAAGGGCGTGGCCTACGTGCAGGCCGGCGCAGGCCTGGTCGCGGACTCGGTCCCTGAAACAGAGTACACGGAGACGGTGAACAAAGCGCGAGCGTTGCTCACCGCGCTCGAAATTGCACATCGAGGAGACGATCCCGCGCCGGGTGGCGGCTCGGGTAAGCGAAGCGCGCGAAAGTAACTGGCATTCCGATTTGTAAATCCGCGCGGGCTGTGGAACGACTACTCGGTGCTAGGGTGACTTCGCGATTGCAGCCGCGGGATGTATGTCGCTACCCACGTCCCGCGGTGTACTATCCAGTTATAAGTTTTCATTGGCTTTTTTTGGGACCATTGCGGAGGAAGGCGCAGTGACTCGCTGGAGCGTAAGTCTCTTTCTGATCTTTAGAGCAAGCATCGTCGCCATGACCCGATTGTTTCTACCCTTGTCCCTTGCGTTGTTCGCAGTGAGCCCTTCCCCGGCGGGAGACGATCTGGAGAAGAAAGCCAACCATATCCTCGAAAGGGTGTCGCAGCTTGAAACGTTCAATCGCGGCGATCCGAAACACAAACGCGAGGTGCGGTTTCGGCTCGTTCGCGCAGGCTCGCCCGACGCGGAGGGCCTTTTTGTGGTCAAGACAGACTCCCTAACCCGCTGGCGCGAGGACATTGACTTCGATAACTACCACTCCAGCGAGATCCGCATAAAGGACCATGTCTGGTTCAAGAGTACGCATGATTTCCTTCCGCTCGTGGTGCAGGAACTTCGGGTGGCTCTGATCATTCCCGTCCTGCGGATGGGAAAGGAAAATTCAGTCAAACGAGTTTACGAAAGGGAAATCGAAGGCGTGCGCGTCCAGTGCATCGAATTCGAGACGGTACACGGCGACAACAAATTCGAGAACGAGGTCTGCGTTCAGAAGGACACCGGATACCTTATGTGGGCACATCACGACGGGACACAGATGGGCTTCTCGGAATTTCTGCCGATTGGCGGAATCGTGCTTCCCCGGCAGATCACGATTGACCTCAACGGGGAAGGTAAAATCATCGCAGAGTTAAGCGAAGAGATAGTTCAGAAGTTTGATTCCACGGAATTCACCCCACCGGACGGCGCGGAAATGACGGAAGTTTGCGTAACGGGAAGCAATCCTGCCCCTCGCTATACGCCCGATCCGGTCTCTGGTTTGATCGCGAGCCTGGGTGTTTCTCATGGGCGCGTGACTGGAGTCCTCAAGGTGGACGCGGAGGGCAATGCCGTCAACGCAGCAATTGTTCAGTCGCTCGGTCCGGTTCTGGACGAATTGGCGCTGGCGACGGTGAAACGGTGGAAGTATGCGCCTGCCACTTGCAACGGGAGGCCAGTCAAAGCAGTAACCCAGTTTTCCGTGACATATTGACCCTGATCAGATGCTGAATAGTCTCACACCCGAGCGGGCTTCCCACCAGCGCAGCTTTTTAATTGTCACCGTTGTTGTTTTGCTCATCGGCGGCTCATACGTGGGCTGGATCTTTTATTCACGCTGGGAGGCGAATCAAGCCATTGCAGACAAAGCTGCGGAAAAGCAGCGTGCGCTGAATCAGAAGACTTTTGAGATGATGGGCGGGAATCGCTTTGACATTCTCGTTTATGCCGCTAATCCGCCGATCATTCGGGCTGGGGAGAAAAGCACTCTTTGCTATAGCGTGTCCAACGCGAAGGCCGTAAAACTAGAGCCGGAAGCGGAAGAGCCCGTTTGGCCAGCTTACAGCCGGTGCGTGCACGTTTCACCGCGCAAGGACACAACTTACACATTGACGATTGAGGACGGAAACGGGCACTCGAGGACTGCCGCCGTGGAGGTCACCGTTCGGTGAACGGCGTTTCTACGTGCATGACAGGCTCCTTGCGCGTCACACTTCGGCCTGCGGTCACAATCTGTTCTCGGTTATGAAAGTCCACAGATTGAACAGGCTGCGGAAAAAATGTCTTGTTTTGTCATCCTGAGCGAAGCGAAGAATCTCTCTTCGATTTAAGCATAGGAAAAGAACCAAGGAGAGATTCTTCGCTTCGCTCAGAATGACAGCGCTTTGAGTTTTTCCGCAGCGTGTGAAGTCTGTGTACTAGTCTGCTGCGCTCGGTTTTGGTCCGTGAATGATTAACTTTTGCACGCGCCAGTTGGACGTTTCCGCGGCGTACACCACATTGTCCGATGAGCAGGCGAGCTGGTGAGCGCCGGAAAACTGCTTGAGCTGGCGCCCTGAGCGGCCGATCACGCCGAGCACTTTTCCGTCGAGCGAAACCTTGAAGATTCGGCCGGGGAACGTCGTTTCACCAACGTAGAGCACTTGATTCGCGCCCGGTGTGATGCAAATGGAATTGGGAGCGCCGATCACGGCGGCGAGGCGGTCGCCGGTGGGAGTGTTGCCATTGGTGGCATGCGTTCCGGGCGCGGGCGGCACATCAATCTTGAACATGCGCAGAAATTTTCCGTCGGTGTCGAATACTTGAATCCGCCGGTTGCTGCGGTCTCCCACGTAGAGATTATTGTCGCGATCAATCACGATGGTATGCGGCAGGCGGAATTGTCCCGGCCCCGTGCCCTTTTCGCCCCAGGATTTTACCCAGTCGCCATTTTTGTCATATTTTGCGACGCGCGAGTTGACGTATCCGTCGGTGATGTAGATGTTGCCGTCGGAATCCCAGGCCACGTCGGTGGGCTGGCGGAAGAGTCCGTCAGCGGCGGGAAGCGGAGGATCGGGGTGCCCCCACGGTTTGGATTCCTCGTCAGCCCCTTCGGCGCGCCGGCCGAAGACCATGACCACGCGGCCTGCCTGGTTGAACTTGATGACCATGTCGGAACCTTTGTCGATGGCCCAGATGTTGTCGTCCTTATCGATGCGCACGCTGTGCGCTTCGGACCAGGCGTAAAGACCCTTGCCGATTTCGCGAATGAAAGTGCCGTCGGGGCCGAACTCAAACAGTTGGGCCGCCGCGGGCGCGTAGGCCGGACCGTTGGCGCTGTTGGACCGCGTGAACACGAAGACGTGCCCCTTGGAATTGACGGCCACGCCGGGCACTTCGCCGAAATTCATTCCCGGCGGAAGCTTGAAGAAATTGGGAACTGAGTCAAAATCAAGTTCGGGCACGCTTTGTTGCGCGAACAAAGGCGAAGCCAGCACAAGGCATAGTAGAAAAAGACACATTTTTGTTTTCATCGAAATCTCCCGACTGGTCTGAATTTGGATTCCATCATGAGCGTGGCGCGAGCCTACGACAATTTAGAGGTTAGAGTCTAGAGGCTAGTGGCTGGAGCCCGGACCTGGTGTGCCAATCCTTCTGTAAGCGAGGCAAAATGCCGGACTAGTCCTTCTTGCTTCCGCCGCCGGGTGTGAAGGCCCTTTCTGGCGCAGACTGATTCTGCGTGTTATTCAATACGGAATCCGGGATGATCAGGCGCTCGACTGGCTTGCCGCCGATGATGTGCGAGTCTATGATTTCGTCGACGTCCGCGGGAGTCACGCCGCCGTACCAGACGGCGTCGGGATACACTACAACCGTTGGGCCGACTTCGCACTGCTCCATACATCCCGCCTTATTTGCGCGCACCTTGTCGCCGGGAATTCCGCGCTCGCGCAACTTTTCTTTGAATACGCGGTGAAGTTCGGCCTCGCCTGAAGGGTTGCAGCAGCCGCGCGGGTTGTCGTCCGGGCGCTGATTGGTGCAGATGAAAATGTGCTTTTCAAATTTTGCCATGGGCCCTTTCGGAAGAATCTCCCAGTGCCCATTGTACACGGCCTTTGGCAGGACGGGCTTCAGCCTGTCGGTTTTGACCTTGCTCGCTCTTACGAAAACCGACAGGCTGAAGCCCGTCCTACCAAATTCGTGTACTATTATCTTTCAGAGGGAACGGGCCAACGGCACGGCCATCGCCAGCGGGAGCACATCATGAAGGCGCACTCGATTCGGGCAGTTGCCATCGCAACACTTTTGTTGTGCTTTTTCGGTGTCTGGAATGCGCGCGCGCAGCAGCAGCCACAGCAGCGCGGCCCGTCGACGGCCGAAGAGCGGACCCGCGCCGTCAAAATCGCGCGTGAACTCGAAGAGGACCCCCTCGCCAAGGATGCCAAGGACAATCGCGATTGGGTCATCCAGTGGATCGTGGATATTCCAGACATCACCGTGAATGTGTGCTTCGACTATTTTGGCAAGATGCCGGATCCTCCGCGCGGACATTCCAAGGAAATCGTCAGGCAGATGATCATCTCGAGCGCGGCGTTCATGATCGAGCACCCGGACAGAGCGAAGGACGAGCAGGCGGTGGCCACGGCGGGCTTGCTCGGCTCGCTCAAAGCGTACCAGTCGATTCTCAAAGGGGAGCCCGACGCGCGCTGGCCCTACGTGGACAAGATCATTCAGATGCGCGATCAAGGCAAGCTGGACGAGTTCGTTTCCGACACGCGACGCAAGTGCGCGCAGGATGAACAAGAACCCGATCCGGACACGATACGCGCGGCGCGTTGATTTTTTCGTTGGACTGTAGCCCGCTTATTCAGAAGCGGGGATTTTCTTCCGCACGTAAAAACAATCCCCGCGTCTGAAGACGCGGGCTAGAACAGCTTTCGCGGCAATTCGGGCGCAAAAAACCAGCGATGATTCTGCTCCTCGACAACTACGACTCGTTCACGTATAACCTCGCGCAGTTCCTCGGCCAGTTGGGCGGGAAGCTGGAGGTGCATCGCAACGACCAGATTACTCTCGACGAAATCGCCGCGAAAAAGCCAGAGCGCATTGTGATTTCACCGGGACCGGGCACGCCGGAAGATTCAGGCATTTGCGTGGACGTGATCCGGCGATTCGCGGGGCAGATTCCCATCCTCGGCGTGTGTCTCGGCCATCAAGCCATCGGCTACGCCTTCGGAGGGAAAGTCATCCGTGCTCCGGAAATCATGCACGGCAAGACCAGTCGCATCCATCACGACAATAAGACGGTCTTCCAGAATTTACCGCAGGATTTTGTGGCCACTCGCTATCACTCGCTGATCGTCGAAGAAAAATCGTTTCCCGCCGATTTGGAAATCTCCGCGAAAACCGACAGCATCATCATGGGCCTGCGCCACCGGAAAATGCAGGTGGAAGGCGTGCAGTTCCATCCCGAATCCGTGCTGACCGATGTGGGCATGCAGCTTCTGAAGAATTTTCTGTCGCTTTAGATTTTCTCCGTGCCCTCTGTGTTCTCTGTGGTGAATTCCGAAAAGCATTTAACACAGAGGGCACAGAGAGCACGGAGTTCGGAAGAGTATTGGCGCTACCGGTGCGCGAACTCGATTAGCGCGTCGAGTTTCTTGCGGGCTTCGCCGGAATCGATGGACGCGGCGGCAAGCTGCGCGCCTTCCAGAAAATCGGCGGCGCGGCCTGAGGCAACAATCGCGGCCGCGGCGTTAGCCACAACGATATCCCGCCGCGGCCCGGCCTCGCCGGAGAGAATCGCCCGAATGAGGCTCGCGTTGTGCGCCGCGTCTCCGCCCGCAATCGCGTCCAGGGGCGCGCGCTCCATGCCGAAATCTTCGGGCGTGACTTGGTAGATGCGCACCACGTCGCGACGCACGTCGCCAACCGAGGTCTCGCCAGCCAGCGAAATTTCGTCCAGCCCGCCCGCGCCGTGCACGACGAACGCGCGCTCGACGTCCAGTTCGCTGAGCACCAGCGCCACTTTCTCCACTACTTTGTCTGAAAAAACTCCGGCGATTTGGGCGCGCGCGCCCGCCGGATTGGTGAGCGGGCCAAGCAAGTTGAACGCGGTGCGCCCCAGGCGGCGCCGCGCTGGCATGGCGTGGCGCATGGCCGTGTGCAACGCGGGCGCATAGAGAAATCCGATCCCGATCTCGCGAATGGCCGCGCCGGCCCTCTCCGGCGGAACCTCGAGCGAAACGCCAAGCGCTTCGAGAACATCCGCCGAGCCGCATTTCGATGAGATGGAGCGGTTGCCGTGCTTGGCGACGCGCACGCCCGCGCCGGCAGCCACGAATGCCGCCGCCGTCGAGATGTTGAATGTCCCCGAGGAATCGCCGCCGGTGCCGCAAGTGTCTACAAGCAGTTCACCGGGGCGCGTTCCGTCCGCGAAAACCGGCGTCACATGACGGCGCATCGCGCGCGCGAAGCCGACCAGTTCTCCGACCGTTTCACCTTTCGCGCGCAGCACGGTCAGCAGCGCGACGATGGCCTCATCGTTCGAGCGCCCGGAAAGAATCTCCTCCATCGCGAGTTCGGCTTCCTGACGCGAAAGGTCCGAGCCCGCTTCCACTTTTTTGATGAGCGTATTCAGCATGTGTGGATGGCGCTCAACCCATGACGGAGGCTCAATCGTGGCAGGGAACGCACGATAGCGTTGTTCCGAATTGGCATGCGTTGCAAAGTCAACTGGTTCCTTTCGCCTTGCCCGGTTTGAGCGTTCCCTATAAACTCTAAAGTTTCCAATGTAACTAAATTCTAGCACTGATGGACGGACGATGAAGATCCACGAATATCAGGCAAAAGAGATTTTCCGGCGATTCGGCGTACCAACCCCTCGCGGAGAAATGGTCACCACGCCGGAGCAGGCGCGGGCCGTCGCCGAGCGGCTGGGGACGAAAATTGTCGTAGTGAAAGCGCAAATCCATGCCGGAGGGCGCGGCAAGGCGGGCGGCGTGAAGCTGGCCAAATCGCCGGCGGAAGCGGCCGACCTGGCCGGGAAAATGATGGGCATGAAGCTGGTGACGCCGCAAACCGGACCTGGCGGACGCATCGTGCAACGATTGCTGATCGAGGAAGGCCTGGATATCAAGCGCGAACTTTACTTGAGCATTCTCGTCGATCGCGCCGTCGCCGCTCCGGTAATCATGGCGAGCACGGCAGGCGGCATGGAAATCGAAGAAGTGGCACACAAGAATCCCGAGTTGATTCTGCGCGAGACGATTCTTCCGGCGACGGGCTTGCAGCCCTACCACACGCGCAAGCTGGCGTTTGGACTGGGCCTCTCCGGCGATGCGGCCGCTGCAGCGGGGCCGTTCTTGCAGACGCTCTACCGCGCGTTCCTCGAAACTGACGCGTCGCTTGCGGAAATCAATCCGCTGATCGTGACCGGTGACGGCAAACTCGTGGCGCTCGACGCGAAGATGGCGTTTGACGACAACGCGCTCTACCGGCACAAGGATATCGTCGAGCTGCGCGATTTGAACGAGGAAGATCCTCTCGAAGTCGAAGCGTCCACCTACAAGCTGAATTACATCAAGCTCGAAGGCAACGTCGGCTGCATGGTCAATGGCGCGGGCCTGGCCATGAGCACCATGGACATCATCAAATTGTCGGGCGGGTCGCCGGCAAATTTCCTGGACGTCGGCGGCGGCGCTTCGGCTGAGCAGGTGAAGAACGCTTTCAAAATTCTGGTGAAAGATCCGAGCGTGAAAGGCGTGTTCATCAACATTTTCGGAGGAATTTTGCGGTGCGATGTGCTGGCGTCAGGCGTTGTGGCAGCGGCAAAGGAACTAAATCTGAAACTTCCAGTCGTCGTTCGCATGGAAGGAACAAATGTAGAGAAAGGACAGGAAATTTTGAGGGAATCGGGACTTGGATTGACGATCGCGAATGACATGAAGGACGGCGCTCAAAAAGTAGTGGCGCTTGCAGGGGGTGCGCGATGAGCGTCTTGGTAAATGAAAAAACGCGCGTCGTCGTGCAAGGCCTGACCGGGCGCGAAGGAAGTTTCCACGCTGGGCAGATGATTGAGTATGGCAGCAAAGTGGTTGCCGGCGTTACGCCGGGCAAGGGCGGCACGAAGCATGAGAATGTGCCCGTGTTCAACACCGTTTCGGATGCGGTTCGCGAAACGGGCGTGGACGCCTCCATTATTTTTGTGCCGCCGCCGTTTGCCGCGGACGCGATTCTCGAGGCCATCGATGCAAGCGTGCCGCTGGTCATCTGCATCACGGAAGGGATTCCCACGCTCGACATGGTTCGTGTGGCGGCTGCGCTGAAAAATTCCAAAACGCGGCTGATCGGACCGAACTGTCCGGGAATTATTTCTCCGGGAAAATGCAAAATGGGAATCATGCCGGGACGGATTCATAAACAAGGAAATATAGGCGTAGTGAGCCGCAGCGGAACCCTGACGTACGAGGCCGTGCATCAACTGACGCAGCTTGGTATCGGCCAGTCCACCTGCATCGGCATCGGCGGCGATCCAATTATCGGCACGACGCACACCGACGCGATCAAACTCTTCAACGAAGATCCGGAAACACACGCCATCGTGATGATCGGCGAAATCGGCGGCGACGCGGAAGAGCAGGCCGCCGCCTACATCAAAGCCAACGTGAAGAAGCCCGTTGTCGGATTGATCGCCGGGCAAACCGCGCCTCCGGGCCGCCGCATGGGCCATGCGGGCGCGATCATCAGTGGCGGCGCGGGCACGGCTGTCGAGAAATACAAAGCCATGGCTGCCGCGGGAATCATTACGATTCAGAGCCCAGCGGACATTGGCGTAACGCTGGCTTCGGCGATTAAGTAGCAACACGGCGGCGAGAACAGGTGATGGAGACCGTTCGCAAGTAACCGTCATTCCGAGCGAAGCGAGGAATCCCTCTGTTCGCTCTCGAACGAAGAGAGATTCCTCGCTTCGCTCGGAATGGCAAAATTCAGAGGCTATTCAAAAAGGGAGAAATTCTGCATGGCAATCGAACGAACATTAGCAATCGTCAAGCCTGATGCTGTCGGGCGCGGTTTGTCGGGCGAAGTTCTTGCCAGAATTCAGAAAGCTGGATTTCAGATTGTCGCGATTAAGTCACTGTATCTCACGCGCAAAGGGGCCGAAGGTTTTTACGCGGTGCATCGCGCGCGCCCTTTCTTTGGCGAGTTGACCGAGTTCATGAGTTCCGGAAAAATCGTCGTGCTCGCTCTCGAAGCCGAAGGCGCGATTCTCAAATGGCGCGACACAATGGGCGCCACCGATCCCGCCAAGGCGGCTCCAGGCACGATTCGCCGCGACCTCGGCACCAGCATCGGGAACAACTGCACGCACGGTTCGGACGCTCCGGAAACGGCAGCGTTTGAATTGGGGTATTTCTTCGCTGGTTACGAATTGATCTGACGCTTTCAGCACATCAAGAACATCCCCGGGTCTGAAGACCCGGGCTACAGCAATTGCACCATTGACCATGATTGCTGTAGCCCGCCTCTTTAGAGGCGGGGTTTTTCCCTGACAATTCGGTAGAATCACGTCGATGGAACCCATGCGCGAACTCGGGCGAATAATGGTCATCGCGGGCTTGGTGCTTGCTGGGTTTGGCGCGATAGTGTGGCTCGCTGCGCGGCCGGGAGGGTTGCCCCTGCGGCTTGGCCGTCTGCCGGGCGACATTGCGTACCAGGGAAAACATGGCTCGTTTTATTTCCCGGTGGTGACGTGTATCCTGCTGAGCGTGGTGCTGACACTGATCCTGTGGCTGGTGCAATGGCTGAAAAAGTGAAGCAATTCGAGTTGAACCTCGCGCCGGAGCGAAAAATCTGGAGCGTCACGGAGCTGACGGCGCGCATCAGTGGCGTGCTGACCTCGCAATTCTCGAATTTGTGGGTCGAGGGCGAAGTCTCCAACTATCGTCCCGCGCAGTCGGGGCATCTTTATTTCACGCTGAAAGATGCGAAGGCGCAAGTGCGCTGCGTATGCTTTCGCACGCAGGCGATGCGGCTGAAATTCCGGCCCGAGGACGGGTTGAAGCTGATCGTGCGCGGATCAATCAGCGTGTACGAGCCGCGCGGCGAGTACCAGATTTACGTCGAGCACATTGAGCCGTCGGGAGTGGGCGCGCTGCAGCTGGCGTTCGAGCAGCTCAAGAAGCGCCTCGACGCCGAGGGGCTTTTCGACGTGGCGCGCAAGA
>Ga0210409_10001173_pt1 | contig 35626 bp, 31 predicted proteins | sample IncBWH17MmetaG_FD_161649 | JGI IMG/M metagenome (GOLD analysis project Ga0210409, IMG submission 161649) | Forest soil microbial communities from Barre Woods Harvard Forest LTER site, Petersham, Massachusetts, United States - Inc-BW-H-17-M | ecosystem: Environmental > Terrestrial > Soil >... | reverse complement strand
CGGATGAGGCGATGTATCTGGTGAAAAATACAACGCGCGATAGCGTGGCCGCTGCCAGCCTCGGAGTCCTTCCGAAGGCGTAAGCCCAGAAGAAACTTTTTCAGCCCTGAGACGCGCCGCGAGCTTCGTCGAAAGAGGCGTGTCGGGTCGAATGGCGCTTCATCAGCAGTTCACGCGTCAGTGGAACAGTGGTGAGCACGCGCACGATTGTTTCGGCAGCAAATCCCTCCCCATACGGATTGCTCATACCAAGCAGAGAACGGCGAAATTCAACGCTGCGCGCCAGGCGCACGGTGTCCTGAATGGAGCGAGGATTCGCGGCAGCATCCATGACATTGCGCGCTCGCTCGCGGCCCTGTTGCCGCAGTCCGATATTCACCGTGGGTAGCGCGAAGGAAGCGCTCTCCATGATTCCGCTGCTGGAATTCCCGAGCAGCAACTCCACCTGTGCGAGTAGGCTCCAGTAGGTGATTGCGTCGAGGTTGATGAACAAGCGGCCGCCTCCGCGGGATGCGAGAAAGGAGCGCGTGCGCTCAATCAACTCGCGGCTTCCGGCGTCGGCGTTGGGATAGCAGAAGAGGAGCTGCTCCGGAAGGGTTTCCAGAGCGGTAAAGAATGCGCCTGCTTCCTCGAGCGTGTCGCGAGCGATGGTCAGGGGGTGATAGGCGACGAGAAATGTCGGCTGGTTCAAGTCGAGGTCGAGCCGCGACTCGAGCTGCGGGCGCGTGAAGAGTTTCTGCCGACGCAGGTGATCGAGTGAAGGAGCCCCGGCGCGATGGACGCGCCATTCCTCTTCGCCCATCATGATCACGCGATCGCGCGCGCCGAACGTGGATGTGAAATGGATGTGGCTCATCATGGTGAGCGCGTTTCGGACGGCGTCGTCAATCGCGCCTTCGCTGATTTCTCCGCCCTCGATATGCGCGATGGGAATGCGCAGTGCGAGCGCCACCACTGCGGGGGCCAGCATTTCGTAGCGATCGGCGATCAGTAGGAGCAGGTCCGGACGCATCTCGCCCAGCAGGTCGGTCAGACTGAGCGCGGCGACACCAATCGTTTTTGCCATGCCCACATCGCTATCGGAACTAAGCAGGCATTCTATGCGGCCAGCAATCTTGAAACCGTCCTTCTCGATTTCCTGGATCGTGCGGCCGAATTCGGGAGAGAGGTGCGATCCCAGGGCAATGATCCGAAGGTCAACGTCTTCGCGGGCCGTGAGGTCGCGCAGTGGCCAGTACAGATGACTGTAATCGGCGCGCGAACTGGTGACGACGGCAATTCTGCGCTTCATGCTCCTGCTGCTCGCGCGCGATTCAATTGTGAAAGCACTGTTTCGGACGGCACATATTCCGGTACGAGATGTGAAAGCGTCTTCAGAAGTGAAGCGACATCGTGTGCTCCCACGTCTACTGCCAATTGCGCGATGGCGGCGTCGAATTCTGCTGGAGCAATCGCGGGACCGCTCACGCGCAAGAGCCTGCCATCGGCAGTCGCTTCTAATGCTTCCGTGGGGGAGATGAGGTCTTCCGTCATCTTGTCGCCGGGTCGCAGGCCAGTGAACACAATGGGAATATCAATTTCGGGCTTGCGGCCGGCGCGCTGGATCAATTGCCGCGCGAGCTCGAGTATTTTGATTGGGTCGCCGAGGTCAGGAACGAAAATGCAATTCGAGTCGTCGAGTTCCCTTACCGCCAGAACGAGCTCGACCGCTTCGTTGAGGGAGAGGAAATATCTGCTGGTCTCAGGATCGGTGACGGTAACCGGTCCGCCGTGCAAGATTTGCTCGAGAAACAAAGGGACGACGCTTCCAGGCGATGCCAGCACATTTCCCAGCCGCAGCGCCTTCATCTCACAGCCCACGCCACGCCATCGCTCGAGCGCGAGTTCCGCAACGCGCTTTGAGGCTCCCATCACGCTGCGAGGATTCACGGCTTTGTCCGTTGAAATCATGATTAGCTTCATGGCTTCGTGTTCGACAGCGGCCCTGGCCAAACGGGCTGTGCCGATAGCGTTGTTGCGGACGGCTGCCAGTGGATTGCGCTCCATGAGTGGGACATGCTTGAAGGCCGCCGCGTGATAGATGATCTGCGGGCGATCCTTCTCGAAGATTTCGGCGAGCAGCGCGCGATCGGTGAGGTCGCCTAGAATCGCGACGTGCGGCGCGGCGTTCGGAATGGCCGCAAGTTCCATGACGAGCTGGTGAAGATTGCGCTCGGAATAGTCCAGAAGGATCAAGCGGCGAGGCGCGGATGCGAGGAGCGCTTTCGCAAGGCCGGAGCCAATCCATCCACCGGCCCCGGTCAGCAGAATCGTCTGGTCAGAATTCACGGAAGTCATCGCGGGGTTCCTTTTTCCCGTCGGAGATTGTAAGCCAGGTGGGGGCGTAACGGGCGAGCAAGATTTCCACAGGACAACGGCCGCTGCTTGCTTCACCTCGGTGGGCGTGTTAGTCTGCGCACGATTTCCGTTTCTCCACTCAAGACGAAATACGGGATCGCAGCGGCGAGCGAGGACGCATGGCCAACGAAGCGCTAGGAATGATCGAGACCAAAGGATTGGTGGGCTCGATTGAAGCAGCAGATGCCATGGTGAAGGCTGCCAACGTGATCTTGATCGGCAAGGAATACATCGGCGCGGGCTACGTGACGGTGATGGTGCGCGGCGACGTGGGCGCGGTGAAAGCCGCAACGGATGCAGGCGCAGCCGCGGCCCGGCGTGTCGGAGAACTGGTGGCGGTACACGTGATCCCGCGCCCGCACGAGCTGGTGGAAGAAATCTTGCCCGGCGGGAGCGCGGCGCGCGCGCCCAGAAAGTAGCCGGCCGACCCGATTGCCCGGAGCAATGAGAAACGGCGCTTCTGACGCGTGAAGCAAGGAAGCCCGATCAGGTATGGTTCTTTGAGCCTGCGCGATCGCGACCTGATATCCATCCAGGAGGCCCGCCAAGCCCTCGAGCGGGCGAGTGAAGCCCAAAAGAAGTTCGCCGTATTTTCCCAGGAACAAGTTGACGCAGTGGTGGAGGCTTGCGCAGACGCCGCTACCGAGGCCGGCGAGCAATTGGCGCGGCTGGCAGTGGAAGAAACCGGGTATGGCAACGTTGCAGATAAAATCATCAAGAATCGCCTCGCGTCGGTGTATGTGCCGCGCGCGATTCGCGGGATGAAGACCGTTGGAATCATCCGCGTGGACCGCGAGAAGGGAATCCTCGAAATTGCGGAGCCGGTCGGGGTGGTGGCAGCTGTAATCCCCTCGACGAACCCCACTTCGACGACAATTTACAAAACATTGATTTCGTTGAAGGCGCGGAATGCGGTGGTGCTGAGTCCGCACCCCACGGCGATGCGCTGCATCTGCGAAACCGGGACCGTCTTGAGGCGGGCGGCCTTGAAGATGGGCGCCCCTGAGGACTTGATCCTCTGCTTGAGCCATCCGACGACGCAGGGGACGCAGGAGTTGATGCGACACCCCCTGACAGGCGTGATTCTAGCCACTGGTGGTACTGGGCTGGTGCGCGCAGCGTACAGCTCAGGACGGCCCGCATATGGCGTGGGCCCTGGCAATGTGCCCGCGTTGATCGAGCGCACGGCAAATGTCCGCAAGGCGGTTGCAGATATCCTGGCGGGCAAGACGTTTGATTACGGAACAATTTGTTCTTCGGAGCAGGCCATCGTTGCGGAAGAACCAGTCTGCGACCAAGTCCTCGAAGAATGCCGTCAACAGGGCGCGTATTTTTTGACCGAGGACGAAATCAATAGACTGGGCGCGCTCGTTTTTCTAGGCGGGGCGCACGTGCCGAATACGCGGGTGGTGGGCCGTCCCGCCACGGTGATCGCGGAAATGGCGGGGATCAAAGTCCCGGCAACCACGCGAGTGCTGATTGGCAGGCTCGTAGGCGTGGGGCGCAACGTCCCACTCTCGGGCGAAAAACTTTCGCCCATACTTGCTTTTTACTCCGCGCCGAATCTGGTCACCGGAATCGAGGTTTGCGTCCGACTCTTGCAGCATGGCGGGCTGGGGCACACCTCCTCGATCCATTCCCAGAGTGAAATGGCTGTGAAACAATTCGGGCTCGCGATACCAGCGTTTCGCGTGGTCGTGAACACATCGGCGGTTCACGGTTCAATCGGATATTCGACGAACCTGTTTCCCGCGATGACGCTGGGTTGCGGGTCGCCCGGCGGCAACATCACCTCAGACAACATCGGGCCGCAGCATTTGATGAATGTGAAGCGCGTGGCGTGGGAATCGCGCGCCATCGAGCATCGGACAATTCCAGCCGATCAGCGGCTGGCGGGTTCGGCGTCGCCGGCCAGAGAATCGCGGCCGGAAGCTGCGCCGGCTGCTGAACAAGCGCAGACCCCTGGGGACTCGGCCCTGCCGGACGGCGAAACGATCGCGCGCGTAGTTGAACGCGTGCTCGCGGCACGCGGCATTCTACGCGGCAGCGCCCGAACCCCGGGGGCATCAAGAGCGCCGACCGCTCCGCAAACTATTACCACCCCTGCATCGCAGATTTCTGCGTCTAGCTCAGCCTCTGCGTCGGAGGGGCAGGCTCATGCTGGGACTGCTGCTATTCCCCCCAGCTCTTCGACCCTCCCGGCCGCAAACGCCAGCGGTGGGGAAAAGGCCATGGCGGCGACCGCCTCCGCGGAATCAGCGATCAATGTGGTGGGGTTCGTCAGCGAAAACGAAGTGCGCGCGGCGATCTCGCAAGGAGGAAAAATCTTCATCGGCCCAAAGACAATCATCACGCCCTCGGCCCGCGACCTGGGGGGTGAGCACGAAATTTTTGTTCTCACCGAGATTGTACCCATCCCGGCGAAGAAGTCCCGGCACGATTCTTGATGCCGGTGTAGTTGTGCCAAGGAATGTGCTGGCCTATACTCTGGTCCCGCCCAATCAAGTCAAGTCTGCCGCCGTCGTTTGGAGGTCATGGATATGGCAAATAAACAATGGATCTGCGCTTGCATGTTCGCGGTCTATATGTCGTGGGTTCCCGTTTCCGCTCACGCGGCCCCAAATGGCTGCCAGGCGGCGCAGCCGCCGGAGAAGGCCTCTCCGCAGCAACATCAGCATGGGCATCAGATGAATGTGCCCAGCGGGGCCTCCGAAACGTGCGAACCCATATTCACCTACGAAGCCGGGCTTCACGGCCCCGAGCATTGGGGAGGCGTCTGCGACACCGGGCACTCACAATCGCCCGTCGATATCACGAAGACGGAAAAAATGTCCAGCCCGCCGCTGGCGCCCCTACAGTTCCACTACCAGCCCGCCGATCTGGACATGGTGAACGATTGCAATCATCACCTCATCAAGGTGCGGTTCCCCGGAAATCTATGGCTCAAGGTATCGAAGAAACCCTACCGGCTGAGCGAGATTGATTTCCACGAGCCGGGAGAAAATGCCGTAAACGGAAAACGACCGCAGATGTCCCTCGAATTAGTCCATTTGTCGCCCGAAGCGACTTTCCTGATCATTGAGGTCCCGATCGTGGCGGGAAAAGAAAACGCCTTGATCAAGACGCTCTGGGACCACATCCCGGAGCCAGGCAAAGAGGTGAAGGCAGGCGGGGTGAAAATCAATGCCATGGATCTGCTGCCCGCCGACCACGGCTACTATAGTTATCGAGGATCGCTCACGCATCCGGTTTGTAACGAAGGGGTGGCCTGGTATGTGCTGAAGAACTCCATCGAGATGTCGGAAGCGCAGATCGCAAAATACAAGAGGTATTACCACGACACGGCCCGGCCGATTCGGCCGTTGAATGACCGGCCCGTGACGGAAACCAAATAGAGTTTCAGTGCAAGATTGAAAACAGAATGGCCATGCCAATTCGCAAGTGGCGAAGGTTTCTTCTCGTACTTTTCCTAGCTCCGTTTTCCTCGTTGATGCTCTCCGCACAGTCGAGTAGGGAGGCTTTGGATCAAACGAAGCGGCAGCAGACCATAGCTCTCTTTAATGAAGGGAAGCGCCTGGAAGCCTTGCCACTTCTCGAAGAGTTGGCGGAGAGAGATCCGAAAGACGGCGAAGTGTTGGTGGCCTTGGCCGCATCCCTCGTCGGACATGCCGCAACCCTCACGGACCCTGACGCGGCAGCCAAGGAGCGTTTTCGCGCCAGAGATTTGGTGCAGAAAGCGTGGGAGATCGGGTACACCAGCACGCTCGGGGAAAACCTGCGGCAACTTTTGGGTGAATTGCCGGGAAATGGAACCATCAAATTTTCTGACAACCCGAATGTGCAAAAAGCGATGCTCGCAGGGGAAGCAGCGTTTTCACGGCGCGATTTCGATCAGGCGCTGAAGGACTACGCAAGCGCCCTGGAACTCGAGCCCACGAATTATTCCGCTGCTCTTTTTACCGGAAATAGCTACGACAAGAACAATGATTTCGCCAAAGCCGCCGATTGGTACGAGCGCGCCACAAAGATTGACCCGAATACGGAGACGGCTTACCGCTACCACGCCGACATGGCCGCAAGACTGGGCGACATGGGCTTGGCGCGGCAGCTCCTGATCGAGGCAGCGGTGGCCGAACCTTATAACAAGATCGTGTGGCGCGAAATTCGGGCCTGGGCGACCATCAACCACACTGCATTTAATCTTGTGTACGTGCCCGTTCCCCTGCTGCCGAAAAGTGATGCGAGCGCCGCCGGGAAGGAATCCACGGGATTCTCCTCCGCTTGGCGGGAATACTATGCCGTGAAATCCCAATGGAAAAAAGGCGGAAAGTTCCAGAAACAATTTCCCCAGGAGGCGGAGTACCGCCACTCGCTGGCGGAAGAATCGGAGGCGTTGACCGCGGCTGCGATGGTCTTCCAAGAGCTCAAGGAGGACCCGAAGACGAAGGATCAGGTCATAGGCGATCCGTGGTCCGGACTGCTCCTCAAGTTGCAGGACACGGGCCTGATCGAATCCTATGTCCTGTTCAGCCTTGGCGATGAAGGCATTGCGAAGGATTACGCCGCATATCGGGCGAAGAACCGCGACAAACTGGAAATTTATGTGGACAAATTCGTCATGCCGCCCCCGCCCCCCAGGCAATAGTGCATTCAAGGCACAGAAAAACGGCCCCGGAGAACAACTCCGGGGCCGTTTTTACGGGTGCCAGAGCCAGACTCTTTACTCGTCGCCTTGATTTACCTGCTCGATCGCCATCATGCCCAGGTCTTCATGTCCGAGGATGTGACAGTGAAACACGAAGTCACCGACCACAAACCCGCGGAAATCCATGAGCAACTGGACCTGCGGATACGGTATGACTGGTTGACCGCTGGCATTGACGCACGCGGGAGGCTGAATGCCACCGCCAATCGGCCCGGGGCCGCCGCAGTACGGAATTTCAATCATGTCCAAGAACTGGCCGTTGATCGCTGGCGCACATGTCTGGCAGTATTTTGCCTGCGGGTTGCCGCAGTTGCCCGTTCCGCCGACGGGCACGCAATTGGCGTCGAAGTTGTCCTGCGACAGCACCTTGAAGTGAATCTGGTGCTGGTGCAGTTCGTGATTTTCGCGTGCGTGATTCTGCACGATCCATTTTTCCACCGTCCCCTGCGTGGTGATGATCGCCGGAGGGTTGTTGTTGTCAAATGGGGTGTCGATGGGGTACGGCTGGATCGGGCATTGAGAGCCGTTGGCCCTCAAGCATCCTGAAGCGTTGATGAAGAACGCGCTCCCATCTTCGACCTCTTCAAAAAACACAGTGCGCGTCACCGAAGGAGTCACGTTCATGATTCCACCGAAACGCTGGCGGCTCGTGTCGAGCGCGGTGAACTGGGGAACCCGATCGTCCCCCAGCGGCTCATCATTGTCATTGTTGCCGACCACCTGCATCGTCAGCAGCGGCCGGGTAGGGAGTGTGTCCCCGTTCGGCCCGGAGTAGATGAACTGCGCTACGAGCTGCGCCAGCTTCACTGTCGAGGGCGGTGCGTTGACGATGAATTCCACGCGCGATGCCGGCGGGAGCCGGAAATGCGTCACCGAAATAAGGTGCCCAGGCTGCGTGCCGTCCTGAGAATTCACCGGCACAGCGTCGATACCCACCAATTGAATGAACTGCGGCGCTCCGTCGAACCGCACTTGCAGATCGAGAGGCGCGTCAGATGTGCAATTGCATACTCGCCAGAACTGTTTCTCGCCGGTCTCCATGTGTACCAGGGCGGGTGTGTAGGACATCGTGCTAGTAGTCGAGTTGAACGTCGAATCCAGTGGGACGAAGTTCACGCTCAAGTCGCGCTGCGGGATTCCGCCATCCGTCGCGTTGCCGCCGGGAACCTGACTTAAACCTGGCGTATTGAATGGCAGGTCGCGGATGATGATCACACGATGGCGCAAATTGGCTACCGCCGGCTGCACGTTGTTGATTCCGTCCACCACCAAGGCTCCGGAAGCCCCGCCGAACACGGCTGCTTCTGCCAGCATATGGACGTGCGGGTGATACCAGTAGAGTCCGGGAGGCTCATCGGTGGGAAATGGCACACTGTACTCGAACGTGCTTCCGGCATTGACGAGGGTCTTGACCACATTATCGCCGTGGCAAGCAGGTGAGGTATTGGTGCCATGGTAATGGATATTCATCGAACCGGAAGTCATTCCGTACATGGTAGGGGTCTGCGCAACGGACTGCAGCTCAAATTCAGTATCGCCGCAGGTTGGCGCATGGAATGGTTCGTCGGTATCTCCCGCTTCCGTGAAGGGGGTATTGTTGGTCACCGTGATGTTCAGCGTGTCACCCGGACTCACATGCAGCGTCGGGTTCTCCAGGCCCTGCGGAGTCATGAAGCAGTAGAGTTGCCGGCCGAACGAATCAGAGGTCGTCTGATAGGAGAAACGAACGTTCAGCACGCCGTTTTGACTGAACAGCGCGGGCGGCTGGTGGATCACACTTCCGGCTGCGGAACGCGCGCAAGGGTTGGCAACGAGTGGGACGGGGGTGGGTGAACTGTTGGTGGTTGCCTGGGCAAACACGGCGCCTCCGTGCGCGAGGGCGAGGATGAGCAAGGCGCACAAGACACACCAATTGAAATGCAACTTAGGAGCTCTGTTCATTAATTTTCCTCCTGAGATCGCCTCGGCTGGGGGGACATCCGGCCCGACGGGGAGATGTTACCCAAGTCTCCGTCAATGTCAAATGAAAATGGCGTTACATCTGACCGCCCCAACTATCGCGCTCGTGATCTGGTAAACCCTCACCCCGATTACAGTCCGTCAGTCGGCGGTTCTAGAGCTTTTAGGGCGGAAGCCATCACCCCCAAGGCAGATGAGCCCTGGCATTTTGCTGGATAACGCTCATGCGGTTGTCCCCTGGTAACCCCTCGCCTATACTCGGCTTCTAACCATTTGGTTGTTTTGTCGCGGGAGTTTTAGCCGTGAAGAATCGGGAAGCGGCGAGGTACGCGCGGTGGTCGGCGATGGCTGCAGGGCTCATCGCCCTAGTGGCGGCTGGAGTCTACGGTCGCCGCGCGCTGCAAGAAGGCCACGCGCGCGCTCATGCGCCCAAGCCGGTATCTGCCGCCGTGCAGCAACAGTCTGCCGAATTCAAATTCTCGAAGGTGGAGCAAGAGAAGACCATCTTCACCGTGCGCGCCTCCCATCTCACGCAATTCAAGGACCAGGAGCGCAGCATTCTTCAGGATGTCTGGATCACCATCTACGGCCGCGAAGGAAACCGCAACGACAATATCCACACGCGGGAGTGCAGCTACGCACCGAAGACCGGTGCGATTGGATGCGAAGGAGAAGTCCAGATCGACGTGCAAGCGGCGGGCGGCGCTACGGGCAAAACCGGCGGCCCGGCTCTGGAAGTGATGACGCACAGCCTTTCGTTCCAACGCGAGTCGGGCGAGGCCTCCACGGCCGAACCTGTGGAATTCACTTTCGCGGGAGGGCATGGACGCGGCGTGGGCGTGATTTACAGCACGCAGAATTCCACGGTTCTGCTCCAACACGCGGTGGAGTTGGAATTTTGGCCTGACGAGCAGAAGAAAGGATTGCCGATTCAGGTGAGTGCCAACAGTGCCGAGATGCGGCGAGATGACCGGTTGATGGTTCTGCATGGTCCGGCGAAAGCGCGGCAGGGCCAGCGCGAGCTCAGTGCCGGCCAGATCACAATTAGCCTCGATGCGCAATTTCGGGCGCAGCACATGGTCGCCGCGGACCATCCCGCTGTTCACGCCATAGAGCCCAGCGGACAAGTGGACGTGACGGCCGATCAAATCGAGGCCTTCCTCACTTCCGCGCGCACTCTTGAGCGCATCCTAGCGGAGGGACATGTAGACGGTGCGCGAGTTTCAACGGCGGGGAAGGATCATTTTTTCGCGACGCGGGCAGAATTCACGATGCAGCCGGAAGGCAATTTGATTAAGGAAATGGCGGCGACGGGAAGCGTAGCGCTCGATTCGCGGCAAGGTGGCGATTCGCGCACAATCAAGACGGACTCATTGGTGGTCAAGTTTGGGCACGGCGCGCGAGCGTCGCAGCAGGGGGTGCAAAGCGCTGAGACGCTGGCGCCTGGAACGATCGAAACGAAAACCGGTGACGACACTACCATCTTGCACGCCAAGAAATTCGTAGCCCAATTCGGCAGCAACGGTCGCATGGAAAAATTGCAAGGACACTCAGGAGCAGAGGTCCGTCGGCAAGCCGCATCAGCCTCGCCGCAAATCATTACCGCCGCTGAGTTGGTGGCCACGTTCGACGCCAAAGGCGAATGGGATACCTTCGATGAGAGCGGCAACGTGCGCTTCCAGCAGGCGGACAAGCAAGCAAGCGCGGCGCACGGTCGGATGGTGCGCGCGACGGACATGGTCACGCTCGATGGTTCGCCCGTGCTATCCGATGCGGCCAGCCGGACCACGGTGGCAGGAAGCGTGGCCATTAATCAAAAGTCGGGCGAGGTGAAGACAGCAGGCGCCGTCGTCTCCACATATTTATCTTCCGCCCGCGATTCCAACCCTGTGAATCTCGGCGCCGGTCCCGCCCATATCTCCGCGGACTCGCTCACCGGTTCGACCACTACAGGCCACGCGATTTACGCCGGGCACGCGCGGCTCTGGCAGGACCAATCGCTCCTGAATGCCGATCGGATCGAAATCTGGCGTGAGGAGAGCAAATTAACGGCCACCGGGCATGTGGTTGCTGTCTTTCCGCAGGCAGCCGGCCAGACTGGCCCACCATTCGGTCCGACCTCGACGAGATCGTCCGCCCCTGCGGCCAGAAGGCTCCCAACCACGCCGTCCAGCTCCGGCTCAGCTCCAGTCCTCTGGGAGATTCACGCCCCGTTCCTGACCTACTGGAGCGACCTGGGGAAGGCGCACCTGGAGGAGGGAGTCACGGCTGCGTCGACAGAGGGCGAGCTGACCTCGCGGACATTGGATGTATTTATGACCCCCTCCGCTGGGCCAGTTCCAGGAGCCCCCGCCGGGACCCCTACATCGCCCGCCAGCGCCCGCCACGACACCCCGGGCATGGCCGGGGGGACCAGGCAGATGAGCCGAGCCTTGGCGTTGGGGAAGGTTGTAGTGCGCCAAGGTGACCGCCGGGGCACGGCCGAACAAGGCGAATACCTGGCAGCTGAGGGGAAATTCGTGCTTTCAGGAGGCCAGCCGACGCTAATGGATGCTTCCGGCGACACAACCAAGGGCCATTCGTTGACCTTCTTTGTGGCGAATGATACGATTTTGGTTGATTCGCAAGAAGGTTCGCGCACGCTGACCAAGCACCGAGTTGAGAAATGAATTGGCATGTTGAAACTCCAAGCCGACGACCTGAGCAAGTCGTATCGAGGCCGGAAAGTTGTAGATAACATCAGCTTCGAGATTCAGCAGGGCGAGGTGGTTGGACTGCTGGGGCCGAACGGCGCAGGAAAGACTACGACGTTCTATATCCTGGTCGGGCTGGCGCGTCCGGATTACGGGCGTGTTCTGCTGGATGGCGAGGATATTACAGACCTCCCTATGTACCTGCGGGCCCGCAGCGGCATCAGCTACCTCCCTCAAGAACCTTCGGTCTTTCGGAAATTGACGGTGGAAGAGAATTTGCTGGCCGTGCTGGAGACGCTGCCCATCACTCCAGAGCAGCGGCGGGACCGGGTGGAGGAGTTACTAGCGCAGATGGGTCTTGAGGGCGTGCGTTTCAGCCAGGCCTATGTGCTTTCGGGTGGGGAAAGACGGCGGCTGGAGATCGCGCGATCCCTGGTGCTCTCGCCTTCGTTTGTTCTGTTGGACGAGCCCTTTTCGGGGATTGACCCCTTGACGGTGGTGGACATTCAAAAAATTATCGCGGATTTGAGCGCCTCGGGAATTGGCGTGCTGGTGACGGATCACAATGTGCGCGAAACGCTGGCAGTGACGAACCGGGCGTACATCATCAGCGACGGCAAGATACTGTTCGCGGGGTCGCCGGCCGAGCTTTCGTCCAACGCCGATGTGCGACGGATTTATTTAGGAGAGGGGTTCCGACTGAACTAGATACTATGAACTGGCTCCAGCCCAAACTCAGCCTCCGCGTTGCTCAGAAACAGATCCTGACGCCGGGGCTTGTGCAAATGGTCAGCGTGCTGGCGCTGAACCGCCTGGAGCTGCGGGAAATGATCAATCAAGAGATCATGGCCAACCCCGTACTCGAAGAAGCTGCGGAGGAAAACGTCACACCAGACAGCTACACAGATGAAGCCTTCCTGAAAAAAGAAGTAGAAAAGCTTCCCGAGACTGCCGCAGCAAATCCCTTCGACGAATTTGATTTCGGATCCTTCTTCACGCAATACCTTGACACTGGCGCCGAGCGCACTGCCGGCAATGAACGCGAGGACATTGAAAAACCATCCTTTGACAAGTTTCTTTCCTCGCCACAGAGCCTGGCCGACCACCTGAGTTGGCAATTGAGCGTGAGCATCTGCAACGAAACCGTGCTGAGGATTGCCGAAGCCATCATCGGTAACCTGGATGAGAACGGCTACCTGACTGCGACGCTTGAAGAAATTGCCGCCTCCGGAAATTATTCGATGGAAGACGTGGAAGAAGCGCTGGCCATGGTGCAGGAATTCGACCCGCCGGGAACTGCCGCGCGCAACCTGGAAGAATGCCTGCTGATGCAATTGAAGGTGATTGACCCCCAGAACACGCTGGCACAGCAAATCATCTCCGAACACTTGAAGTTGCTGCAGAACAATCAGCTCAAAGAAGTCGCGAGGGCGCTCAATCGCCCGGTGGAACTGGTAAAGCGCGCCGTGGACGTCATCAAGCGGCTCGATCCCAAACCGGGACTCCGCTACAACAAGACCGAGCCGCGACTCGTCGAGCCTGACGTTCAATTCCGTAAGGTGGACGGCGAGTGGCAAGTGTTCATGAACGACGACGACCTGCCGCAACTACGCCTCAATGCCACCTACCGGCGTTTGCTGGTTCGCGATGCGGCCGACCGCGACGTCCGGAACTATGTGAAAGAACGATTCACCGCTGCGATTCAATTGATGAAGAATATCGAACAGCGCAAGCACACCATCCTGCGCGTGTGCCAGTCGATCCTGCGCCGTCAGGGCGAATTCCTCGACTATGGCGCGGATCACATGAAGCCCATGATGATCAAGGAAGTGGCGGAAGAGGTAGGCGTGCATCCATCCACAGTGAGCCGCGCGGTTGCGAACAAATATGTGCACACGCCACAGGGCGTGATCGAACTGCGGTACTTTTTCTCGGAATCCGTCAACGGCCCTCAGGGGAGCGAGATGTCGCTGCTTTCGCTGAAGCGGCGGGTAAAGAAAATGATCGAAGACGAAGATGCCGCGCACCCGCTTACCGACGAACAAATTACCAAAATGCTGAGCGACGAAGGCATCCACGTAACGCGCCGCACGGTCGCAAAATATCGCGAGGACTTGCGCATTCCCAGCACTCACCGCCGCCGGGTGAAGGCTTAGACGCGCGACCGCCGTGAAGCGCCCCGCCAGGATTCGCAGCAGTCCCAACCGCCCCAACCGCAGTCGAAATACACGCCAGCTCGTAATTCTCACCGGACTTTCCGGCTCTGGCAAAGGCTCGGTACTGAACACCTTTGAGGACTTGGGCTTCTATTGCGTGGACAATCTTCCCGTCGCGCTGATTCCCGTGTTCAGCGAGTTGTATGACGAAGGCCGCGGGGAAATTGAGCGAGCCGCGTTGCTGGTGGATGCGCGAGAAGGTGAGCAAATTGAAAAGCTGCCGATTTTCTATCGTGCGCTCGCGAGCGATCATCCTGCGTCATTGGTATTCGTGGAAGCGAGTGACGAGGCGCTGATGCGGCGCTTCAGTGAAACCCGGCGACCGCACCCGCTGGGGCAAGAATTATCAATTGCCGAGGGCATCCGCGAAGAGCGGCGGCGGATGGCCCCCATCCGCCGGCTCGCGGATGTGATCATCGACACCACGAAATTCAATGTTCACGAGCTGCGGCAGTTCATCATGGACCGCTTCCAGAATCCGGGCCGGCGCCCGCTGCTTGTCTCTGTTGTCAGCTTCGGCTTTCGGTACGGAATTCCGACCGATGCGGATTTGGTGTTTGACGTGCGCTTTCTGCCGAATCCGCATTTCGTCCCGCGGCTGAGACCCTTTAGCGGCAAAGATCCGCGCGTGGCGCGCTACATCCGTTCCTTCCCGCAAACGAATGAATTTCTGCGCCGTATCGAAAGCCTGCTGTCGTATCTGATTCCGCACTACATTCGCGAGGGGAAGAGCTACCTGACGGTTGCGGTGGGATGCACGGGAGGACGGCATCGCTCGGTGGCGCTTGCGGAAGTGTTGCGCCGAGCGATCCAGAAAAAAGGCTATGCAACAAAAGTGGTGCACCGCGATCTGGATAAGTCCGCGACTTGACTTTTATGCGGCGCAATCCTAGCTTTGTGAATTTGTGCGCGGTCGAAATGAACGCATGAGACCGATTCCACACACGAAACAGGCCGGCGAACTCAAGCGATTGCTCCACTTCGTCTGGCCGTATTCCGCGTGGCTTTTTGCCGGGATTGTCCTGCTGGCTGTCATGGCTCTGGCCAATGTGCTTGCTGTCATCTCTATCCGTCCGGCCGTGGACATTGTTCTCAACCCGCTATCAGTGAATCAGCGTTTGGAGCTATTTCAAATTCCCTACGGCGGGCCCACAATTTATCTAAATTCCTTTGTTCCCAGCCGCATCCACCACGTGTGGTCCGTTTTTTCTATCGCGGTCCTGTTGTTATTCCTGATCAAAGGTCTAGCGGAATTCTTCGGCAGCACGTTGATCCAGCACGCCGGGCTTTCCGCCGTTACTGACATCAGAAACCGCGTATATAGCCGTGTGGTGCAGCAGCCGGTCGGTTTTTTTCAGCACAATCCGGTTGGGCGCGTAATGTCCGCCGTGATCAGCGATATCGAACAAATGCGCGCTGCATTTTCCGACTATCTTGCCGATTTCTTCCGGCAGCTCTTCAGCTTGATTGTCTTCACGCTGGCCCTGTTGATGATTAATTGGAAGCTGGCGATCGGCTCCGCTGTCCTCGTCCCGCTGGTTGTGTGGCCGGTCGGGAAACTGGCCCGCCGCATTCGCGGATCTTCGGAGAAGAGCCGCTCGCGCCTGGCGGACCTGAGTCAAATCCTGCAGGAAACCATCAGCGGCAATCGCGTCGTGAAAGCGTTTGGGATGGAGGGCTTCGAGATTCGCAAGTTCCGCGAGGCCGCGCGAAACCTGCTGCGGGAAAACATGCACTGGATTCGCGCCTATTCCGTCACATCTCCGTTGATGAGCTTGCTGGGAGCGGCCGTCATTTGCATGATCCTGCTATTCGCTCGCGATCAGATTCGCGCAGGTGTGATGAGCACCGGAATCTTTATCGCCTTCGTTTTCGCCTTGTTCTCGGCCTATGAACCAGTGAAGCGCCTCGGCAATATTTACCAACTCTTCCAGCAGGCTGTGGGAATTTCGACCCAGGTATTTGCGTTTCTGGAATTGCAACCGGAAGTGCTGGAAGCGCCCGGCACGAAAATGCTGCCGCGCTTCGATCAAGCCATTGAATTTGAGAATGCGAGTTTCGCATACGAGGACAATGGCGACACGCTGATCCTTCGCAACATCAATTTGAAGGTTTCCGCCGGTGCTGTGGTTGCGATCGTTGGCTCAAGCGGTGCCGGCAAGACCACATTGCTGAATCTCCTGCCGCGGTTTTATACCGCCACATCGGGTTCGGTTCGGATTGACGGCTATGACGTGCGCGAAGTCACGCTGCGTTCGCTGCGCGAGCAGATGGCCATTGTCACACAGGAGACGATCCTCTTTAACGACACGATTTGGAACAATCTCTGCTACGGTCGCCCGGACTTGCCGGAACCAAAAGTGCACGCGGCCGCGAAAGCCGCGCTGGCCCACGATTTCATCATGGAGATGCCGGCAGGCTACCAAACATTAATTGGCGATCGCGGCCAGCGGCTTTCCGGCGGCCAGCGACAGCGGCTCGCGATCGCGCGCGCGCTGCTGAAAGATGCTCCCATACTAATTCTCGACGAAGCCACGTCGGAGCTCGATTCCGAATCGGAGCTGCTGGTGCAGAGCGCGCTGAACAATCTGATGACCGGCCGCACCGTCTTCGTGATCGCGCACCGACTCTCCACCATCCGCCGTGCCGATACCATTGCCGTGCTCGAAGGTGGGACCATCCGCGAGCGCGGTACGCACGAAGAGCTCCTTTTGCGCGGCGGCCTGTACGCGCGGCTCCATGAAATGCAATTTCGCGATGTGGAGCCTGCGTCGCGCGCAGCGGGACCAATGTAAAAATGTCTGGCACCCGCTCCCAATTCGCGCCAGATAATCCATCGAAGCCTCGGTCTGTCGGCTCGAAGTCACTGCGCTCCATGACTGGTTACGCGAACGCGCAGGTAATCGAAAGTGGCTGGAGTCTCCGCATTTCTGTCCGCAGTGTGAATCATCGATTTCTTGATCTGCATCTGCGCGTGCCGGAAGGCTTCGAGCCGCTGGAACCGCGAATTCGCCAAATCGTTCGAGAGCATGTTCGCCGTGGACATCTGGATGTAACTCTGCACTATGATCCGGCGGGTGCTGCAGCGGTCGGAGTAAATCGAGAAGTGGCCAGCGCATATCTGCAAGCAGTCAATTCCCTGCGAGAGGAATTCGGAATCGAGACGCAGCCGGACCTGGCCGCGATTCTGAGGCTTCCGGGCGTGATTGGGCCGGCTGCGGCATCCATCGAAGAAGATCTTGCCCGGTTGGAGACGGCGGTCGCGCGCTGCCTGGCGGAATCGCTCGAAAAGCTTGACCACATGCGTGAGGAGGAAGGAAATCACTTGCGCGAAGAATTGTCGGCGAGGCTGCGCAGCATCTCCCAGCTCGCCGCGGAAATCGAGCCGCTGGCCGATCGTGTGCGGCCTGCGTTTGCACAACGGCTGGAAGGACGTCTGAAGGAATTACTGAGCGAAACGCAGCTGGATCCTGCAAGGTTGGCGCAGGAAGCCGCGATTGCGGCGGAGCGGAGCGACGTGAGCGAAGAATTGGCTCGGCTGCGCAGCCACGTGCAGCAATTTGACGCGCTCTTGGCAGGCTCTTCCGACATCGGGAAAAAGCTAGATTTCCTGCTGCAGGAAATGCAGCGCGAAACCAACACATTGCTATCGAAAACTCCCGGCAGCGAAGCCGATGGGCTGGAAATCACGCGGCGCGCTCTCGAAATGAAGTCCGAGATCGAGAAATTGCGGGAACAGGTGCAAAACATCGAATGAGTTCATCGGATCTGCTGGTGTTAATTGTATCTGGGCCATCGGGCTCGGGGAAATCCACGCTGGTACAAAAAATTTTGCAGCTCCCTGGAACGATGCTCTCCGTCTCCTGCACCACGCGGCCGCCGCGTGGTACGGAAAGCGACGGCAAGTGGTACAATTTCGTCACCGAGGAAGTCTTCCAGCAGATGGTGGCGCGCGGCGAATTCTTGGAATACGCTCAGGTGTTTGGAAAGCATTGGTATGGGACTCCACGGAAATGGCTGGACCAGGCGCGCGCTCAGAAGAAAGACCTTGTCCTCGAGATTGATGTTCAAGGGGCATTGCAAGTGAAACGCAAAGTGCCGGATGCGATGGCTGTCTTCGTGTTGCCCCCTTCGAGGGCAGAGCTTGAAAAGCGCATTCGCGCCCGCGGCCAAGATTCGGAAGAGGAGATTGTGCGGCGCCTGGAGCGTGCGCGGCAGGAAATGCTGAGCTACAGCAGCTATGATTTTGCCATCATCAACGATAATCTGGAACGTGCGGGGCAGGAAGCGCAAGCCATCGCGGTAAGTTCGCGCTGCCAGGTGATGCGCAACGAAAATCGGATTCGCGAGATATTGAAGTCATTTGGAGGCTGATCTGCTTATGGGCGTTCTGAGAACCGTACCGGAAAGCCAGTTTGCTTACGTCGTCGTTGTTGCACGGCGCGCCCGCCAATTGATGATCGGCGGGCGGCCCATGGTGGACAACTCGCGGATGCGCAAGACTACACGCGTCGCAGAAGAAGAATTGCTACAGGGGCTCCTCGAATACGATCTGATGGAGCCGGTGGATGACTCCGAAGACAAGGACGGAAAGCGGCGGAAGTAGCAGCGCGCCGCGACGGCCATGAAAATCGCGCTGGGCGTTACCGGAGGCGTGGCTGCTTACAAGGCCGCGGAACTGGTGCGCCGTTTGCAACAGGAAAAACTGGACGTGCAGGTGGTGATGACACGTGCGGCTCAGGAATTTATCGCACCCCTGACATTTGCAGCGATCACCGGCCAGAAAGTAATCACCGACATGTTTCGCGCCGGCGACGCAGGCCCCGCGAACGTGGAGAGCGCGATCGAGCATATCGCCGTGGCCCAACGGATTGATTTGCTGCTGGTAGCTCCAGCCACTGCGGACATCCTCGGGAAATTTGCTCACGGGATCGCTGAAGATTTCCTCACCACTTTGTATCTCGCCACAAAAGCTCCCGTCGTGGTTGCGCCGGCGATGAACGTCAACATGTGGGGCCATGCCGCGACGCGTAATAACGTGTCAGCGTTGCGCGCCAGCGGCGTGCACGTGGTAGAGCCTGATGAGGGTTACCTGGCTTGCGGAATGACAGGAGCGGGCCGCTTGGCTGCGACGGAAACGATCGCGAAGAAAGTTTGCGAAGTCTTGGGTTTGCGGCGCGATCTCGAAGGCCAAACCGTCTTGGTCTCCGCCGGGCCGACCTGTGAAGATATTGACCCGGTCCGTTTCCTCACCAACCGTTCCTCCGGGAAAATGGGCTACGCTCTGGCCGAAGCTGCGCACCGCCGTGGCGCGCGCGTGATTTTGGTGAGCGGACCAACAGATCGAAAAATCCCCGAAGGCGTGGACTGGGTTCCAGTGCGCTCGGCTGAAGAAATGCGACGCGCGGTAATCGATCGAGCGCGCGAGTCAAATATCGCCGTTCTAGCTGCTGCCGTAGCTGACTACCGCCCGGCTGCCATGGAAAAAAAGAAAATCAAGCGGGGCGAAGCAAGCTTCACGCTTGGGCTCGAGCCCACCCCGGACATTCTCGCGGAGCTGGGACGCGAGCGAGCGCAGAGCAACGGACGCCGTGTACTTGTGGGCTTTGCGGCGGAAACGGAAAGTGTGGCAGAAAACGCGCGGCAAAAGCTGGCGCGCAAAGGCGCGGACATCATTGTCGCAAACGATGTGACGCAGGAAGGCGCAGGCTTCGACACGGATACGAACATCGTCACGCTTTTCATTCACGACGGCCGCGAAATTCCTCTTCCGAAAATGAACAAGCTCGTAGTTGCCAACCACATCCTCGATCACGTGCTGGAAATTCAAAGACAATTTAAGTAGATTCTGTGCGGGGGATTTCATGGATCCAATTAAGCGCGCACGTGTGGAAGCATGGCTGCGTTACGGCGAGGAACTGGGAGTCGCTCCTTATTTTCGTGACCGCGCTCGGATTGGGTCGGCACAGGCTGAGACCGAACCGCTCGCGCAACTAATTGAAGTGTCTGCTGCAAGACCAAAAACCGCCCCGAAGCTTCCCGCACCGCCCACATCGCCTGCAGCCGCGCGTCCAATTATTGCCGTTGCACCGGTGCCGTCGCTGTTTGAGGTTGTGGAGCGCATCGAGGGCGACAGCCTGCCGCGCATCCGGGAAGATATTGGCGACTGCACGCGCTGTCGGCTGCACAAAGGGCGCACGAAGATAGTTTTCGGTATCGGCAATCCGAAAGCCGAGCTGGTGTTCGTCGGCGAAGGGCCCGGCCACGATGAGGATATTCAAGGCGAACCTTTCGTCGGCCGGGCGGGCAAACTGCTGACGCAGATGATCGAAGCCATGAGCCTGCGCCGCTCGGATGTCTACATCTGCAACGTGGTGAAATGCCGCCCGCCGGAAAACCGCTTGCCTGAAAAAGATGAGATCGCCACCTGCTCACCGTTTCTTCTGCGCCAACTCACGGCCATTCAGCCAAAAGTGATTTGCTGCCTGGGGGCCTGCGCGGCTCAGACCATGCTCGGAACAAACCAGGGCATCTCCCGCTTCCGCGGCGAGTGGTTTGATTTTCGCGGCTCAAGATTAATTGCCACCTACCATCCTGCCTATCTGTTGCGCAATCCGAACGCCAAGGGTGAAGTGTGGAAGGATTTGCAGAAGGTGATGGGCGTCCTCGGGCTGAAGCCGAAGAAAAAATAGCGCTCGAACCACGGGGCAAAATCTTGGGGATCATTCTCGGATTGTCGGGCGCGCTGTGCTGGGGCGTGGCAGATTTTCTCGCGCGGTTTGCCTCCAGGCGCGTCGGAGCATACTGCACGCTTCTCTACATGCAAGCTTTCGGGTTCGTCGGATTGTGCGCCTACCTGCGATGGACGCATGGATTCGCGCGAATGTCGGCGCACGGGTGGAAGCCGTGGGCTTTTGGCGTGATCGCAGGCTTGTTGAACATGATCGCGTCACTCGCGCTTTATTATTCCTTTCAGATTGGCATGATGAGTGTCGTCGCGCCCGTATCATCGAGTTATCCGGCGCTGACTGTCGCGCTAGCACTGGTGAGCGGCGAGCACATTCTTGCGCTGCGTGGCGCTGGGCTGGCGATCACGCTGCTGGGTGTGGTGTTGGCTTCCACTTCCTTCGCGCTTGCTAGGGCCAAAACGGGAGCAGAGGATCGCCGTTCGCACCCGCGTCTAGCCCAGGGAGTGGTGTGGGCAATTGTCGCGGCAGTAGGTTTCGGTTTTCTGTTCTGGTTTCTGGGTTTCTACGTCGTGCCGGTTCTCGGCAGCGTGATTTCGGTATGGATAATTCGCCTCACTTCATTCACAGTGCTTATTCTTGCGGCTGCACCCGCCCGGCAAGGCATTGCACTGCCTCGCGGCGACGTGTGGTGGCTGCTGCTCGGCGTCGGTTTGCTGGATACAGCCGCATTTATTCTTAATAACGCCGGGCTGCACACGGGACAGGTCTCGGTCGTGAGTGTGCTGGCGTCGCTTTACGGCGCAGTCACCGTGGTTCTGGCATGGATATTTTTGCGCGAGCGCTTGGAGCGCAGCCAGTGGGTCGGCATCGCGCTGATCTTCATCGGCATCGTGCTCGTCAGCCTCTGAAATATTTCCGCGCAGCCGTAGCATGAGAATGGCTCCTCGGGGCTGATACACTATTCCTTCGCCTCTTGCATCCATGAAACAACGATACTGCGAGATCGCGCTTCCCGTTCCGCTGCGCTCGACGTTCAGCTATGCCGTGCCCTCTTCGCTAAATGGCGAAGAATTGGTTGGACGGCGCGTTGTGGTTCCATTCCGCAATCGCACCATGGTCGGCGTTTGTCTGGCGGTTTCCGACCGTGGGCCGAATCTCCCGCACATCAAAGAGCTCGTCGAGGTGATGGACCCGCTGCCCGCGCTCCCGGAAAAGTTGATCGAGCTGGGGCAATGGATCAGCCGCTATTACCTGGCGCCGGTCGGCGAAACCTTTCGTGCCATGCTGCCCCCGGAAGTTGAAGTCCGGCACGACCACGAATACTGGATCACGGATGCCGGCCGTGCGTACTTGCAAAAGCTTGCGGCGAATGAAGAGAACATTCCGGAAGAAGACACCGAACTTGAATTTCTCCGTCACATGGGCGCCGAGGATAGTCCGCAGCCTTCGGCGCGGATCCGCCGCCGCGCGGGCGGTGAAACGCTAGCTGAGAGGCTCGTTCGCCGTGGACTGCTGGCCACGCGCGAAGTACTGCACAAGCGGCACGGGCGGACGCAGAAAATCGTGGCATGGAACCCTGCATGTACGGATGTGCCAACGAGCGCTATAGAAGAAACAATTCACGATCTCTTGACGACGACACATGGGCCGCTTCCTCTTCCGTTGTTGATGGAGAAGGCCAAAGTTACACGCGCACTCGTGACGCGGCTCGAAAAAGACGGTCGCCTGTTTACATGGGAGGAGCCGCTCACCACAGATGAGGACCCCTGGGAAACGGATTTCACGCCGCAGGCAAATGTACTGAACGCAGAGCAGAAACAGGCGCTCGCGGAAATTTGGCGCTGGATTGTGGCCGGAAAATTCTCGGCCGCATTGCTTCACGGCGTCACCGGCAGTGGCAAGACGGAAGTGTATCTCGGCGCGATCGAAGCGGCGCTTTCGCGTGGGAAGACAGCCATCGTACTGGTGCCGGAGATTGCACTGACACTGTGGTTGGGCCGGCTGGTGCGCGCGCGATTCGAAAAGCGCATCGCGATACTGCACAGCGGCTTGCCGGACATTGAACGAGCGCGCGAATGGTGGCGCGTCCGGCGAATTGAAGCGAGCGTCGTGGTGGGAACGCGCTCGGCGGTTTTTGCGCCGCTCCAAAATCTCGGCCTGATCATCGTGGATGAAGAACAGGAGAATAGTTACAAGCAGGAAGAAACGCCGCGCTACAACGGACGCGACACGGCTGTGTATCGTGCGCGACTCGAAGGTGCGGTTGTACTTCTCGGCTCCGCGACGCCGTCGCTTGAGACCTACCACAACGCGCGCGCGGGAAAATATCACCTGCTCGAGCTGACTTCACGTGTCGAAAACCGCCCACTCGCCGCAGTCCGCGTGGTGGACTTGCGCGAAGAATTCCGCCGACAACATGAGACCGCAGCGGTTTCCGAATCTCTGCGCGCGGCGATCGCGTTACGCCTGGAAGAAAACACGCAGGCCATGGTGCTGATCAACCGGCGCGGTTACTCATGGTCGCTCCTGTGCAGAGGTTGCGGCGCGTTCGTGCAATGCCAGAATTGCAGCATCGCACTGACGTATCACAAGAGCCGCCAGCGACTCGAGTGTCACTACTGCGGCTATTCGATTCGCCCGATGAAGCAGTGCCCGAAGTGCCGCGGCGAATACATGTATTTCGTGGGCGACGGCGCCGAGCGCGTGGAAGAATATCTGCGCGAGACATTTCCGAAGGCACGCATCGCGCGGTTGGACCGCGATACGGTGCGCACGAAGCGAGAATTTCAGCAAGTACTGGGCGCGTTTGCCAAAGGCGAGATTGACGTGCTGGTGGGCACGCAGATGGTTGCCAAGGGCCACGATTTTCAGCGAGTAACCCTGGTTGGCGTTGTTGCTGCGGACCTGGCGCTCGGTCGGCCGGATTTTCGCGCGGCTGAGCGAACATTCCAATTGTTGACCCAAGTGGCAGGCCGCGCCGGTCGCGGCGAGCTGTCAGGGGAGGTGTTGGTGGAAACGTATTATCCTGAACACTACGCCATCCAATGTGCCGCGCAGCAGGATTACTCTTCATTCTACGAAAAAGAAGCGCACTTCCGTCGGATGCTGCACTACCCCCCATTCACAGCACTGGCAAACATATTGGTGCGCGACCGCAGAATCGAAAATGCGATTCGATGGTCGCGCGCGCTGGCGGCCTATTTCGCGCCATTCGAAAACCGCGGCGTAAAAATTCTAGGTCCGGCCGCTGCGCCCCTGGCACGACTGCGCCGCGAGTATCGTTTTCAGTTCGTATTGAAATCTCCGCAGCGCGCCGCGGTTTCGCAGGTTCTGACCGGATGCCTGGAATTCTGTGCTTCGAAAAAAATTCCTGACACTGCCGTGATCGTGGATGTAGATCCCACGAGCCTCGCGTGAATCCGATGCGGTGATGCAGGAATGTCGGGCTCAGCGTCCTGCAATGTTGCTGGGCGAAGCGAAAAGCAAAGTAGAAAAATCGCGATCGCTCCTACCGCCCACAAGCGCCTTGCTGGCGTTAGGGGTTCCCAGCGATCGATCACAGGCGGGTGGCGGAATCGGAGGGAAAGCAGGAGGAGTACGCCGCCCCAAAGATACCAGACCGGGGATACCGCGCCGAGCGCGATGAGTGCGAGTGAGACGACGATGGAAATGCGGCGGTGATACTGACTGGCGAAGCTGTACACGATATGTCCGCCGTCGAGCTGCCAAACTGGAAACAAATTGAGGGCAGTCGCGAACAGTCCCATCCAGGCGGCGCGGCCGACGGGATGAAGCAGGATCGAATTTGGATCCACTCCGGGATGAAAGAGTGAAATGAAAATACTCATCAGCTCTGGCTTCCCGAACACGACTGCGGCCCCAGCTTCTGTGCCGGGAATAATTTTTGATGAGGCGATGGCGTAAGCCATGGCCGGAACGGCGATGAGAAATCCAGCGACAGGCCCGGCGAGTCCCACGTCAAACAAGGCGCGCCGGGTAGTGAACGGCGAACGGATGCGGATGAACGCGCCGAATGTGCCGAAGAAAGGCGGCCCAGGGATGAAATGAGGATAGCTGACATCAATGCCGTAGAGCTGGCAGGCGAAGAAATGGCCTAATTCATGCGCGAGGAGAATGCCAAGCAGTGTGAACGAAAACGGGATGCCGAGAAGTAACAGACGCGGATGCTCGAGCGGGTTGAGCATGATGGCGGTGAGGGTCTGGTCGCCAGAGAATGGCTGCTGATTCTGTGTGTAGGAGTTGGCGAATTCCGAGCCAACGGCGAGAGTGGAGATCAGCGTGAGAATGAAAAGAATCAGCGCAGGCCAAACGGGGCGGCGGCGCGGAGGCGGCCTAGGCGGCACCTCTGCGAGCGGAGGGAAATGCATCTCCAGAATTTCGACAGGGACTCGCGTGTGGCCGTTGCCGCCGTGGTTGTCAACGCTCATAGGATTTGGATGCAGCGGCGCGAAAAAACGGTACGCCGATCTAGACGGGCCGGCCGCCCCTCAGTCGGAATCAGAGCTTGCCGGCGGGAAGGGCCTGAAGTTCCTTGCCGGGCTTGAAGCGAACAGCTTTTCCCGGCGGGATGCTGACCTGCTGGCCGGTGCGCGGGTTCCGGCCGATGCCGGTCTTGCGCGGCTTGACGGTGAAGACGCCGAAACGCCGCAACTCGATGCGCTCGCCGCGGCCGAGAGCATTCTTCATGGCCTCGAAGACGGTCTCGACGGCCTGCTCAGCTTTGGTACGGGTGATGCTGGTTTTCTGCACGATGGCGTTGACGATGTCGAGCTTAATCACGCGAACCTCCGACACAGCGGAAGCCTATGCTAGACAGGGGTTTGCAGGTTGTCAAGCGCCGCGCTGTGTAATAAGATGCGCCCCTCGCAACGGGCCACCTCGTAGAATTTCGAGCCACAAGGAGGAGGGGATGTCGGTGAAGTCTGACAAGTGGATCCGCAAAATGTCGTTCGAGCACAAGATGATTGAACCCTACGAAGACCGGCAAGTGCGCGAGGGCGTGATCAGTTATGGCGTGTCGTCTTACGGATACGACATGCGCGTGGCGGATGAATTCCGGATTTTTACGAATGTGAATTCCTCGATTGTTGACCCGAAACATTTCGACGCGAAATCGTTCGTGGAATTCAAGGGTGCGGTCTGCATCGTGCCACCAAACTCGTTTGCACTGGCGCGCTCGGTGGAATATTTCCGGATCCCGCGGAACGTGTTAACAATCTGCGTGGGGAAGTCCACGTACGCACGCTGCGGAATCATTGTCAACGTGACGCCCTTCGAGCCCGAATGGGAAGGATTCGTGACGCTTGAAATCAGCAACACCACGCCATTGCCGGCGAAGATTTATGCGAACGAGGGATTGGCTCAGGTGGTGTTTTTCGAGTCGGATGAGCAGTGCGAGATCTCCTACAAGGACAAGAAGGGGAAGTACCAGGCGCAGCAGGGAATCGTGCTGCCGAAAATTTGACGATTGTATTTCGATTCTGCGCGGACATCGATTTGCTTCCCGCCCGGAAACCTCGATTCCGTTGTGCTTAGAAAAATGGGCTTTGGTTTGTTTTGAGTAGTTTGACTCAATCTTTAATCGCGAGACGGTTGCGGTTAGATTCTGCAGGGTAGAATCTTGTGGCTGCAAGATCGAACCACCCAACCAAGGCAAGGATTGCGCGGGTGAGTCAGCGCAAGCGGGAGAGAAATGCGCCACAGCTTGTTTATGGCGGGACGGAAGCCTCGCCCCGCAACAATGGGGGTGGTGCGCGGCCAGGGGAAATGCCAACCTGCTTCTTGTAAGTGGGACGCTTTTGACGGCCAGGTTTTGCCACCAGACATAGAAGACCGCACCTCAGAAGAAATACCCTCTGCACCTTCTCCAGAAGCATTTCAAGCCTGTTCTGAACACCTGGATCTTTTTCGGCCTGTGCATTTTCTTTTGTCTGGTCGGTGCACCACTCTTGAACATCCAGCTTAGCAAGTAGTTTTGCTTCGAGGTCCCCCTACAACATCCTCGATTGCTTCAAGTCTGACTAAGTGCCAGTTCTCGGGATTCCAGCCGTCGGGCCGCTGGCAGATAGACTTCTGCGGCGTTTTCGCGATCATGTTTCGACATATTGTTACTGTCTCCGCGCCCGCAATTAGGTCGCTCGGGGTAGTCACCGCTTGGGCGAAGAAAGAGACTCTCGGACCAGGGGCGGTCCGAAGCTACGACGATAAGAAAACAAGATGCCGGCGGTACAACGGCGCGGGCAGAAAAAGCAACTCATTGCTCATCCGCCAGAAAGGTCGGCAGACTCTCGCGGAATAAAAGCACGAAAAAAAGTCGCTGGAATTCCGAAGGGTCAAGCGGGCGAAGCGTCGCTGAAGAGCAATTCTCTGGCGCGCTGCGAAGCTTTGACGACGGCTTTAATCATGGTGACACGGAGGCGGCCTTCTTCGAGTTCGAGGATGCCGTCAATGGTGCAACCTGCGGGGGTGGTCACCATGTCCTTGAGCAGAGCGGGATGAAACCCGGTTTCTAGTGCGACCTTGGCGGCGCCCAATGTGGTCTGGGCGGCGAGAAGCGTGGCGAGCTCGCGCGACAAGCCCATCTTCACGCCGCCTTCCGCTAGCGATTCGAGAATGATGTAGATGAAAGCGGGGCCGCTGGCGGACAGGCCGGTGACGGCGTCCATGTGTTTTTCATCCACCACGACGGTTTTTCCCACGCACTCGAACAGCGGCCGCGCGGAATCGAGGTGAGCTTCAGTCGAGAATTTGCCTGTGGACATTGCGGTGATGCCGGCACGGACCATAGAAGGCGTGTTGGGCATGGCGCGGATTACGGGAATATTGCCGGTCAAGCGCTGCTCGATATAAGAGGTGGGGACGGAAGCTGCGATGGAAATCACGAGCTTTCGCTCAGTCAGCTCGGGGCGGATTTCGTTGAGGACGGCGCCGACCGATTGCGGCTTCACGCAGAGCAGGATGATGTCGGCGGAACGCGCGGCGGCGCGATTATCGGTACTGAGCGGGATCGAGCCGGTGGAAAATTCGCGGCGGCGAGCGCCATCATGGTGAACGGTCGCTAGAATACTTTCCGGCTGCACCAGCGTTTGCCGCACAAACGCTTCAATCAGAATGCCGCCCATCTTGCCTGCGCCGAGAACTGCTAAACGGCCAACCGAGGAATCCTGCGCCAAGTGCATGACCACGCCTCCGGGTAACTTCCGAGTAGAACGATAACGCAGGCCGGGTGTTGAATGGAATAGTCCGAATTCCCCATTCGTTAAATCAATTGGTTCCATCAAAGTGGGCTGCTGCAGATCGCGCAGAGGGTTTTCGTCGCAGCATCGCGCGCTGGGAGGCTCCCTTTGCTATAATTCGGCGGGGCGCAAAATGGATTTCGACCACCTGACTACATTTCTCGAGATCGCGAAATCGGGGAGTTTCTCGCGCGCCGGGCTGAAACTGTTTCGTTCGCAGCCGGCAGTAAGCGCGCAAATACGGCAACTCGAGCAGGAGTACGGCGAAAAACTATTCGATCGCGTCGGCAAGACTGTACGGTTGACGTCTGCCGGAGAAGCGCTGCTGGAATATGCAGGGCGGCTGCTGAATTTGAAGGATGAATCGCTGCGCGCGGTGGCGGACCAGGCGACGGCGCCGCGTGGAAAGCTTGCAGTGGGCGCGAATGAAGCGACTTGCCTGTACGTGCTGCCTCATGTCTTCGCTGAATACCACCGGCACTACCCGCTGGTACAGATCAGCATTTACCGGAATTTCAGCCGCAAGGTGGTGGAGAAAGTGGAGGACGGGTCGCTCGACGTGGGCGTCGTGACGCTGCCGGTGAAAGCGCCCAGCCTGAAAAGTTACTCGCTTTTCCGCGACCGGCTTTTGCTGATGGTGAGCCCGTCGAATCCGTTGGCGCGGCAGAAAAGCGTGCGGATCAGGGAGATCGCCGAACAGCCGCTGATCTTTCCAAAGACCGGCTTCACGCGGCAACTCCTGGACAAACATTTCCGGCCGTACCGCTCGACGCTGCGAATCACGATGGAACTGCCGAGCGTGGGAATGATCAAGCGATTCGTTGCGGCGGGGCTGGGCGTTTCGCTGATCAGCGGTAGCTTTGCGCGCGACGAAGTGCGGGCCGGCGATGTGAAACTGATTCCGATATCCGACGTGGAGCTGTGGCGCGAGCTCGGACTCGTTTACCGGCGGGATCGAACGCTGCCGCGGACGGCCGCGGCTTTCGTGGCGCTACTGAAACAGGACGGAGCACTCAGCATTGACGGGCACGGGGCAAGCGCCCGCTAAATCCAAAACAAGACAGGAATCCCGCATGGCAATCCTGGTGACGGGCGGAGCAGGGTACATCGGTAGTGTGACTGTAGAACGGCTGCGCGCGAAGGGCGAGAGCGTGGTGGTGCTGGATGATCTCGAGCGAGGGCATGGCGAAGCGCTGGCTCCGGACATTCCTTTCTATGATGGAGAAGTTGGCGACCGTGGACTGGTGGAAAGGATCATGCAGGAACACCAGATCGAGTCGTGCATCCACTTTGCTGCGCTCACATATGTAGGCGAATCGGTGGAAAAGCCCACGATGTATTTCGAGAACAATGTGCAGCAAGGCATCAAGCTGTTTGGGGTTCTCGAACGCGCGGGCGTGCGGCGTGTGGTGCATTCTTCGACGGCGGCGGTATATGGGAATCCGGAGCGATCGCCGATTGCGGAGCAGAGCGCGAAATGGCCGACGAATCCTTACGGCTGGTCGAAACTGATTCTCGAGCGGGTGCTCGATGCCTACGACACCGCCTATGGGATGAAATTTGTTGCGCTGCGATATTTCAACGCGGCCGGCGCGACCGAAAATCTTGGTGAACACCACGACCCTGAAACGCATCTGATTCCCAATGTGCTCACAGCCGCAGCGGGAGAAAAGCCGCACATTTCTGTGTTCGGCAACAAATATCCGACTCCCGACGGCACGGCCATTCGCGATTACATTCACGTGAGCGATCTCGCGGATGCCCACATTCGCGCAGTGGAACATTTGCGGGGCGGTGGCGCGTCTGATTCACTGAATCTGGGGGCGGGGCATGGGTATTCGGTCCTGGAGGTGATTGAGACTGCGCGGAAAGTCACGGGACGCGAGATTTCTGTGCGCATGGAAGCGGCGCGACCCGGAGATCCTCCGAGGTTGGTTGCGGATCCGACACGAGCAAAGACGGTGCTTGGATGGACTCCCACGTCCTCCGATCTAGCGACAATAATTCGCAGCGCGTGGGAGTGGAAGCAGCGCCGCCCGCGCGGGTATACGGCGCGCCTTGTATAGATGCAAGGTGATTCTTTGATAGAGCCAGATTTAAAGATGGTGCGCGCGAAAGAAACGCCCCGGCGATGAGGCCGGGGCTTTCGGTAGGATTGCCTAGTTACTTCTGTGTGCGGCGTTGTGCTTCTTGTTGTAAATGTTCCGGGAGGCCTGGTTCTGTTGCTGGTTCACAGCTTTTTTGTCGGCTTTGGTCAGCTTGCCGCCATTGGCCTGACGCATGCCGCTCACTTCCTTGTTGATGCCCTGTTGCTGATTTTCGAGCTTGGCCGTTTCACCGGGAGTCAACTGGCCGCTCTTGATACCCTGTGCGATGCGGTCCTGTTGATTCTCGCGGCGCTGGCCCACTTCATTGTCGCCGTAGTGCGCGGTGTTGGCGTTGGTCTTGTCTTCGTGAATCTGATTCGACAGTCGATTTTGCTGACGATTCAGTTTGGCACGGTCGGCGGCGGTGAGGTGGCCGTTGTCCTCGGAACGCATGGCGCGCTCTTCTTTGTTCAGGCCGGCTTCTTTGGTTTCAAGATTCTTGGTTTCCCCGGCCGTCAACTGCCCGCTCTGAACACCCTGGGCGATCCGGTCTTGCTGATTTTCTTTTCGTTGCTGGATCTCACCGGGCTTGGGGTCCGTGGTGCTGGAGGCGGATTGCGCAAAAGCCGCGGGTACTGAAAATGTGAGCAAGGCCGCAGCACTCAAAATAAGTTTCGTGGTGTGCATGGTGTTTTCTCCTGAATGAACCTAAATTAAGTGTCGGCCTTGGAATTATTATGAAAGGCCGTACAATGGGTGAAACACGCCGGGACGGGAAAAGTTGCCCCGAGAACTGAAGCACTCTATATAGTTGAAGACATGAGACTTGTATTGCCAATGCGAACACGTAGGGCCATGCCGGCCACGATAATACGTGCACTCCCCAGGGCAATTCTGAGCATCCAACGGTGTAGCGTTGTGCGGACTATCGTTGAATGAAGAAATGAAGGCGAGGGAAGCAAATGTTGATCAAGAGAACGCCGGAGCTGACCTATAAAGACGTGACGCCGAAGGGGGCGTACGCAAATCGCCGGAATTTTTTGCTGGGCCTTTTGGCCACGACGGTCGCCGTGGCGGGATGGAAGAAGTTCTCCTACTTGATTTCAGATCCCGGCACTGGGTCTGTCCCGGTGAAGTTGAACGGAGTGGTAAAGGGACCTTACGGGACGGATGAGAAGCAGACATCGTTCAACGATGTGACGCATTACAATAACTACTACGAATTCGGCACGGACAAAAGTGAGCCTGCCGAGAACGCGAAGAATTTCGTCACCTCGCCATGGAGCGTTTCTGTCGAAGGCGAAGTCAAAAAGCCGCGCAAGTTTACGATGGATGAAATCCTGAAACTTGCCCCGCTGGAAGAACGGATCTACAGGCACCGATGCGTTGAGGGCTGGTCCATCGTGGTGCCGTGGATCGGATATTCTTTCAGCACGCTGGCGAAACTAGCGGATCCGACTTCGAAAGCGCAGTTTGTGGCGTTTGAAAGCTACTACGATCGCAAGCAGATGCCGCTGGGTATCTCTGCGGGCATTGAACTGCCGTATCTAGAAGGATTGCGGTTGGACGAAGCGATGAATCCGCTGACGCTGCTCTGCGTGGGAATGTACGGTGAGACGCTGCCGAATCAGGATGGCGCGCCGGTGCGAATGGTGGTTCCCTGGAAATACGGTTTCAAGAGCGCGAAATCGCTGGTGAAAATCAGGTTTGTGCAGAACCAGCCGCCCACCACATGGAACATCGCCAACCCGCATGAATATGGTTTCTATTCGAATGTGAACCCCAACGTGGATCACCCGCGCTGGAGCCAGGCGAAGGAGCGTCGCATCGGAGAATTCCTGCGGCGCCCGACGCGGATGTTCAATGGCTACGGCGATCAGGTGGCCAGCCTCTACGACGGAATGGACCTGAAGAAATATTACTGAGTGGAGCGGGGAATTGAATTCCATCCTGACAAGCAAGTGGACGAAGCTGGTTGTGTTCTTGCTCTGCCTTGTGCCGCTGGGGATGCTGATCCTGCAAGCCGCACAGGGAAACTTGACCGCGAACCCGATCGAGTTCATTACTCACACCACCGGCGATTGGACGCTGCGATTTCTGGTGATCACGCTGGCCATCACGCCCTTGCGAAAGTTTCTGCGGCTCCCGCAGTTGATCCGTTTCCGGCGCATGCTCGGCCTGTTCGCGTTTTTCTACGCCTGCTTGCACTTTTCCACATGGATCGGGCTCGACAAATTCTTCGATTGGGCGGAGATGTGGAAAGACGTGCAGAAGCGGCGATTCATCACCGTCGGTTTCACTGGTTTCTTGCTGATGATTCCGTTGGCCATTACCTCGACCACCGGCTGGATTCGCAGGCTGGGAGGAAAGCGCTGGCAAAGGCTGCATCGAGCAATCTACTTGAGCGCAATCGCGGGTGTAATTCACTACTATTGGTTGGTGAAGTCCGACGTGCGCAAGCCCGTGATGTACGCCGCGATGGTTGGTGTGCTGCTGGCCTGGCGGCTGGGCACTTGGATTTACGGCCGGGGACAGCGCATCCCCGCCGGCAGTGCCCCACAGCATGAGATTACCACCGCGGAATCCGCGTAACTCCCGAAAATCAAGACATCACCCGCGGTAAGTCACACAGCCCCCCCTAATTGATTGTCGGTATTCTTCAGCCAGGCCGCCTTTAGCACCAAGTCCGAGGCCTGTGAAAGAGAAGCAGGAGAGAATGCACCGTACTCCGAAACTCAAGGAAGGGCCAGTCTTAACTCACTGTCATCTATCTGTCCTTTTGAACAGCTGAAGTCTTGTCGCGGCTTGTGTAAGCTGCCGGGATCAGCTGCATTCACCCAATCAACGTGCCGGGCGTCCCGTTCCAGCTGTTTCCAGGGGATCGGAACTTGAAGTTTCGAACTAGCCTAATTGTCACGGCGGCAATCATCTGCTGGACGGGTATGTTGCTGAGCGCATGCGGTAGAAGCTCCTCAAACGGAAACCCAGGGCAATCAGTCTCTCCATCTATTTGGACACAACCCGCGAACCAGACTGTGATGCTAGGCCAATCGGAAATATTCACGGTAACCGCTGGCGGCACGGCTCCCCTGACTTAGCAGTGGCAGGAAAACGGCAAGAATGTAGGCACCAATTCCGCCAGCTAGATGAAGGCGGCCACCACCAGCACGGATAACAACGCGAAGGTTCTGTCATAGTGGGCAACTCGGTCGGCAGCATAACCAGCGCGACTGCGACACTGACCGTGACATCAGCGCCGGTGGGGCCCACAATCGCGACCGAACCCACAGATCAGGCCGTATCGCAGGGGCAAACCGCTACGTTCTCCGTGGTCGCAATCGGGACAGCCCCGCTCACGTACCAGTGGCAGCAAAACGGGACGGACGTGAGTAGCAATTCCGCCACATACACCACGCCACCTACGAAATTAACGGACAACCACGCGCAAATATTGGTGAAAGTGAGCAACGCGATAGGGAGCAAGACCAGCACAACCGTGACGTTGAGAGGGATCCCGCCACCAGCCGACACTGCAAGTGTGCTGATGCATCACAACGACAATCAACGCACCGGCCAAAACTTGAGCGAGACCACCCTGACACCGAATAACGTGAACTCAAACAGCTTCGGCAAAGTTGGTACCTTAAGTGTCGATGGCCTGGTGGACGCGGAGCCTCTCTATGCATCGGGGGTGATGATTGGCGGAGTTGCGCACAATGTCGTGTTCGTGGTCACCGAACACGATTCGGCTTACGCGTTTGACGCGGACGCATTCACTCAACTCTGGAAGGTTTCCATGCTCGGGACGAATGAAACCACCAGCGATACGCGTGGGTGTGGTCAGGTGGCGCCTGAAATTGGAATCACTTCTACACCGGTGATTGACCTTAAGGCGGGCAGTCATGGAACGATGTATCTCGTGGCCATGTCGAAGAATGGATCCAATTATTTCCAGCGGTTGCATGCCCTCGATCTCACAACCGGCGCGGAGGAATCTTCCAGCCCCCTCACGATTCAGGCCACCTTCCCCAACGCCGGCGGGCACACTACATTTGATCCCAAGCAATACAAAGAGCGCGTCGGACCCCTGCTCCTGAATGGCGTGATTTACACCGGCTGGGCTTCGCACTGCGACATCAATCCGTACACGGGCTGGGTAATCGGTTTCAACCAGGCCACACTGACGCAGGCAAGCATAATCAACGTGACACCGAACGGGAGTGATGGCGCCATCTGGATGGCCGGTGCGGGATTAGCAGCCGATGGTTCGGGCAATATTTATTTCCTCGATGCCAATGGCACTTTCGATGACACGCTGGACGTTAATGGTTTCCCGAACCAGGGTGATTACGGAAACGGGTTCATAAAACTTTCGACTGCCGGAAGCACCTTGACCGTGGCCGACTATTTCAACACGCACGACACGAATTCAGAGTCTAACGGAGACGTGGACTTGGGCTCCGGTGGCGCCATGGTGCTGCCGGATCTGCAAGACGATTTGGGAAACACTTGGCACCTAGCGGTGGGGCAGGAAACGACAGCGGCTTGTATATCGTGAATCGCGACCAGATGGGAAAATTCAACACGAGCAACGACACCGCTATTTACCAGGAGTTAGATGGTGCCTTGCCCGGAGGCGTCTGGGCCATGCCGGCTTATTTCAACAAGGCAGTGTACCACGGGAGTGTCGGCCAGCCGCTCAAAGCGTTCACGATCGCGAATGCAAAACTTCAGGCCACGCCAACATCGAAGTCGCCCGGCACATTCGGGTATCCGGGGACGACCCCGAGCATTTCCGCAAATGGCAACACGAATGGAATTGTGTGGGCCATCGAAAACGGCGGCACAGGCGTGCTGCATGCTTATGACGCAACCAACTTGGGCACCGAGTTGTACAACAGCAATCAAGCCACCGGAGGTCGCGATCAATTCCCAGATAGTGGGAATTGCAAGTTTGTTACGCCTCTGATTGGCAACGGAAAGTTCTTCGTGGGCACACCCACCAGCGTCGTGGTGTTTGGCCTGCTCCCGTAGTTGCCAATTATTGCTTCAGCAGCTTTTCGATCGCCGTAACCACCTGGGGTGAATCCGGAGTGATGTCGGGCTCGAATCGCTGCACCACGTTTCCGTTGCGGTCCACCAGAAACTTCGTGAAATTCCACTGAATTTCCCCGGCCACGGCAGGATTCGCCTTGGTGGTCAGGTATTGGTAAAGCGGGGTGGTGTCGTCGCCTTTTACCGAAACCTTGGAATAGAGCGGAAAGCTGACACTGTATTTGGTTGAGCAGAATTTTTTGATTTCCGCGTTTGTTCCGGGTTCCTGCTGCCCGAAGTTATTCGCGGGGAAGCCGAGAATCACAAATCCCTGATCCTTGTATTTTTCGTAGCTAGCTTCGAGCGCGCTGTATTGCGGCGTGAAGCCGCAGCGGCTGGCCACATTGACCACCAGTATCACTTTGCCCTTGTAATTCGCGAGCGGCGAGGGCTTGCCGTCAATGGACGGCAGCGTGAAATCATAAATACTGGAAGCGGCAAAGAGCGAAGTTGCCGCAAACAATGCCAGCAACCCCAATCGATGCATCAAAGACCCCTTTATTCCCAAATCCTTCATTTTTTCTCCTCTT
>Ga0210409_10001172_pt1 | contig 35636 bp, 32 predicted proteins | sample IncBWH17MmetaG_FD_161649 | JGI IMG/M metagenome (GOLD analysis project Ga0210409, IMG submission 161649) | Forest soil microbial communities from Barre Woods Harvard Forest LTER site, Petersham, Massachusetts, United States - Inc-BW-H-17-M | ecosystem: Environmental > Terrestrial > Soil >... | reverse complement strand
AAAAAGGAGAGGTGACCGAGTGGCCGAAGGTACCCGCTTGCTAAGCAGGCGCAGGTCATAAGCCTGCCGCGGGTTCGAATCCCGCCCTCTCCGCAAATTCAGCCCGAATTTCGCGGGGTGGGTTTGGACCTGGGCTAAATTGGTGTGCTTGGCTGCGCGTTTTTGCCCGGTCTCGAGAGGTCGGGGCGCTTTTGTGCCCCGCCACGGACAGCCTTTCGCGATGGCCGCACGACCGCGACTACCTAGTGGTCGAAGTACCCGCCGATCATGAAGCGACCGCCGATGAACGTCGGCTCGTTCTGCGTGAGGGCCTGCGTGAACGTCGGGCCGATGCCGAAGAAGGAGTGGTCGGCGGGGTGAATGAGGAAGGCGGCGAAGATATCTACGGCGACCCGGGTGTTGCCGGGGTTGGGGAAAGAAAACGGCACCGAGCCGATGAGCCAAAAGGACCACGTATCGGAGATGCCGACGGCGAAGCCGACGTCGGGGGCGATCGTGAAAACGGTCGTGGTCTGGCCGCGTTGAGGCGCGTCAACCTCGAATCCGATCGCCCCGCCGAGGGAGAGGTGATCGATGACGAAGTAGTCGAGCGCCGGACGCAGCCTGACAATTGTGTCGGTCGGGTTGGTTAGCTGGTGCGAGACCTCGAAGTCCGCGTTGTTCGTGATGGCGAAGTTGCCTTTGTGCTCCAGGTTCTTCGCGGTGCCGCCGAAGGCGTGGGCGTCCCGCGGAGCAAGGGCGACGCAGGCGGAGATAGCGATTGATAATGCGAGAATCGACAGGCGGAGACGCATGGAAGGACCCAAGCGTCGCCCCTTACGCGCCCGGCGGGCAACGTTTCGGCGACGCGGCTCGTCATGGTGCGCTCGTCCGCGAAGCAGACGACAAACTAATTTAGGGCAAGTTTTCCTTCGTCGCGGGGAAGACCTCGTCGATGAGGGCTCGAGCTTCCTCCATGCGACGCCGCTTCTCATCCGATAGCCCAGGGCGGCTTGTGGACGGCCCTTCGCGAAGCTCCTTTTCGAGCTGTCGCCTGGCACGCCACCGGCCCAAAACGCCCAGCACGGGCTGGAGCTCGAACATCCCGGCGTCGAGCAGCGAGGGACGATCGCGCAACTCGTGGACCAGGCGAGGGTTGGACTCCATCCACGTGACCGCAAGATCGAATGCGTCGCGCGGGGACGCATCGAGATTCGCGCGCGCCTCCGATGGTTTGACCTCGTGAAGGGAAAGGAACATCGCGAGCGTGACGGCCAATTCTTCGACAGAGAACGCAGTCGCGTGGGCTACTCGAAGGCCGCCGCACGACTTGCCCCAGACCTCCGCGCCATTCAAAAGCAGGACGCCGAAGCCGCATGCGACCGCCGCCAACTCGGCCGCCTCCGTCGCGCTTTCGCCCGCGACCTCGTCGCCGGCCTCGTAGAGCACGATCGCACCCACGGAGCGCGCAAGCGACGCGGTGAGGAGGTTGGGATGTCCGACTTCGCTCGTGGAGATGCACACGCGATAACCGCTGGCCGTTTCCTCGACGCCGTGCCCGTGCAGTTCAACCTCGCCGGGCGAACAGCACGCGACCGTGCCGCACGCGCCTGCCTGGGTTTCCCCGGGCGTTATGAACGCGAGCTCGAGGGGAAGGTCGTCCGCAATCGGCGCGTACGTCGTAAGGCGATGGAGAAGACGGGCGACACTGGCCGCGTCCCCCCGGAACTCATCCGGAAAGAAGGCTCCCGTCGGCTGAACGAGGCCGGGGCGACCTATCGCGGCGCCGTGCGTGGCATGCAGGCGCGCGTACCCGCCTACGATCCGGCGGAGAACATCTTCTGACGGAAGATCCATTCGGCTATCCCGTTATCATTGTAGCGCTCGCCGATAGAACTTTTGCCTTCTCCGTGCTTTGCTGCGGCACCTTTCCCCGCGCATCCCGCCGATGCCCTCGATGGAGCTCTTTGGTCGCGCGCCGGCGCGCCTGACGCTTTGCATGGCGGCCGGGGCGGCGATGGCCCTGGCGACGCCACCCATGGACGTCTACCCCATGGCGTGGCTCGGTCTCGTGGCGTTCGCCTGGTTGCTCGCACGCGAGGACGAACGGAGCGCGGAGGCCGGCCCATGGTCGACCATGCTGCGCCTGGCGACGTTCGGGCTTGCCTTTGGCGTTGGGACCAATCTCGTCGCCCTTCGCTTCGTCCCCCCGGTGGTTGCTCGATTCACTCCCTTGCCGCCGTTCTTCGGCCCGGTTGCGCTCTTGGTATTGGCCGCGTTCGAGGCGAGTCGCTGGGTCACGGCCGCGGCTGCGTATGCGCTGCTGGTGCGTGTACCGATCGCACGACCGATGGCCTTTGCGGTGGCCGTCTACGCGGGAATGCTGGTGCCGACCATGATCCCCTGGACGGTGGCATGCGGCCCAGCCCCGTGGATCGCTACTGTGCAACTCGCTGAACTCGTCGGCGAGCGCGGGGTGGCGGCGCTCATGGCGCTCGAGGCGGCCCTGGTGACCGAGGGCGCGCGCCGGATGGCGGCCCGCGCAAGGAAACCGGTCGGCGACCTTCCGCCGACCGCAACACCGTTCGCCATCGCCGCAGGCCTTCTCTGCGCGAGTCTGCTGTACGGTTATCTTCGCATTCGGCGAATCGACGCACTCCGCGAAGCATCGCCGAACGCGAGCGTCGCGCTCGTGACCGCGGCCGTCCCGGCCAAAAACGACAACGAGCACACGGCCCTTCCCGAAGAAGAGTCGGGCGCGATCCTGCGCCGCTTGACCCGGCTCACGCAGCGCGCCGAGCACGAAGGCGCAGACCTAGTCATCTGGCCGGAGGCAGCCCACCCCTTTTCGATGGCGCACGTGTCGCGGCACGCGCCCGCGGGCGACCATGCCATCGTGCAGCCAGGCGTTCGTGGACCCGTGCTCACGGGCATCATCATGATGGGCGACCTGGGCAAATACAATTCGGCGGTCCTGGCCACCAGCGATGGGATGGTCTCCGAGCCATACGACAAAATCCATTTGCTCTGGTTCGGCGAGTTCGTGCCATTTTCGAATGCCTTTCCCTGGCTGCGCAAAGCATTCGGACGCGGGACGGGGTTTCGGGCGGGCGAGCGCTCCCGCGCGCTCGAGGCGGGGCCCGTGCGAGCCGCGGTTCTTATCTGCCTCGAGGACATCCTTCCGGACGCGGGGCGCGAAGCCATGGGCGCGACACCGAACCTGCTGGTGAACGTGACCAACGATTCGTGGTTTGAAGGAAGCGTCGAAAGCGAGCTGCATCTGAGGCTTGCCACGCTGCGGTCGATTGAATCGCGGCGCGATCTCGTGCGCGCCGTCAACGGCGGCCCCACAACCTGGGTCGATGCGACGGGACGGATCGTGGCGCGGCTGCCCGAGGGCACTGCCGGCTTCCTGATGGCACGTCCGGCGCTGATCGATGCGCCGCCGACATTGTACGCTGCCTGGGGCGATGCTCCCCTGTTGCTGCTCGCGGGCGCCGCGATGAGCATTCGGCGGCCGACGCGCCGGGGCAAACTACGGCATATTTCCCATGGGCACTAGCAGTGCTGTAGGCTCAGACCAACATGGATCCGCAGCCGAAGGCGAAGATTCTCGTGGTCGACGATTCGTCGACCGTGCTCATCATGGAGGAGCTCCTTCTGCGCCGCAAATACGAGGTCGTGAAGGCGACGGGGGGAATGCAGGCGCTCCGCTTGGCCGCAGAGCAGCGACCCGACCTCATTCTGCTCGACATCGTCATGCCCGATATCGACGGGCTCGAAACGTGCCGCTTGCTCCGGGGTATGGAGGCAACCAAGGCCACTCCCATCATCATGGTGACCACGCGGGGTGAGCAGAAAACCATGGCCGCCGCATACGCCAACGGCGCTACGGACTACGTGACGAAGCCCATCGATCACAAGGACTTGCTCGACAAGGTCGAGCGCTGCCTGGGAGCGCGCGGGTGACGGACCCCGACGACCACCTGATCCACTACTTTCGCCAGGTTTATGACACCACGCGGAAGTACTTGCGCGACCTCACCGAGGAAAACGCGAAACTTTGCGCGCTCATTCACACGCTCGAGCGCGAGCTAGACCGCGAGCGCAAGGTGCGACTTCGCATCGAAGAGCGCGTCGCCGCCATCGACGCGGAGCGGCAGGCCTACCTCAAAAGGTATCTGGAGGTCGAGGCGCAGAACGCAAACGTATCGAACCTCTATGTGGCGACGCTTCGGCTGCACGGCAGCATCGATCACAACGACGTTCTCGCCGCCATTCACGAGATCATCATCAACCTCGTGGGTTGCGAGGAACTCGCGGTCTTCGAGCTACCCGTACAAGGGTCCACACTCTTTCTGTCTTCTTCGCACGGCATCGATCGCACCCCGCTCGAGCGGGTGCCGGTGGGTGTCGGTACCATCGGAGAGTGCGCGGCGTCGGGGCGCACGTTCATCGCGACGGCGACGGGTGCTCCAAACAGCGCTGGGGCGGGACCGGAAGCCAACTTGACGGCCTGTGTGCCCCTCATGGTCGAAGGGGTGGTGACCGGAGCCGTCGCGATTTTCCGGCTCCTGGGACACAAGCCCGGGCTCGAACCCATGGATCACGAGCTCTTCTCTCTCATCGGGTCGCACGCGGCCACGGCCCTTTACTGCACGTCAGCCGTAGAGCACACGGGGGCCCGAAGGTCTTTGCGCGCAAGGGCGGTCAGCGAAATCCCCTAGACCAGATCCATGACGCGCTGCTCGAGGCCGCGACCTCTGGTAACCCCGCTGACCCGCACTTGATTGCGAAGAAGCGACGAGAGGACGCTTCCAATCACGGTTTCGACGTTCGTCTGCGCGCGCTCGAAGCCAACGACAATCTCGAGCGCCTCGTCGTCGAATTCGACCGTTTTGACCATGGGCAACTCGCGCAGTTCGCCCATCGGCACCTCGCCGGGGCCGGATCCGCGTTTCGTGCCCGCCGCAACTTTCACTCGCACTTCGTCATCGGCCGCCGTCAGCTCCGTCATCTTCCCGGAAGCGACGAGCCGGCCTCGATCCAAGATCGCGGCGCCGTCGCAGATCTCTTCGAGCTCCTGCAAATTGTGACTCGAGATCACGATCGTGGAGCGGCCTCGCCGGCCTTTGATGAACTGGCGTATTTCCCAAGCGACCTTCGGGTCGAGCCCCGCCGTGGGTTCGTCCAGCAAGACCAGCTCCGGTTCGCCGAGAAATGCCTGCGCCAATGCCACGCGCTTGGCCATCCCGTGAGACAGGTTTCCGCAGCGCATTTTCCACCAACCGATGCCGTCCACCTCCTCGAGTGCGCCGCGGGCCACATCGACCGCCTTCCGATACGGCACATTCTGGAGCCGCGCCAGGTAGACGAGCAGCTCGCCGACTTCGTCGGTTGCAGGCAGGGTCGCATCCTGCGGGAGAACGCCGATGCGGGAGCGCAGTTCGTCGACCGCGCGCGGCTCGTGACCGAGCACGTGGACCGACCCTGCACTCGGGCGAAGGTAGCCGGCCATCAACGAGAACGTTGTCGTCTTGCCGGCTCCGTTCGGGCCGATGAGGCCGTACACGCTTCCGCGGCCGATGGTAAGCGACACGTCATTGACGGCCGTCTTGGGGCCGAAGCGCTTGGTAAGCCGGTGGAGGCGCACTGCCGCCTCGGGCGCCGTCATAGGTCCCTCCGCTCGAACAGAGCCGAACCTAGAGCGGCAATCAGTGCGATGGACGCCATCAAGATCCCGAGCGCCATGAGCACCCGCGTCAACTCGGACGACAGGAGCAGAGTGTCGTACGCATTCGGGTACAGATACTCGTACCAGCTCATGTCCTTGACGATCCCGGTCGCCGACGCGTCCTTCAGTCGACCGACGAACCCGCCGAGACCGGCGAGCCACAGGGCGAAGAACACCGCAAACGTCGTCAGGAGGGCGACGATCGGAGTGACGAAGCATGCGCTAATGAACGTCGCAATGGCCGCCCACGCTCCCGAGATGACGAAAGCGACGAACCAGAAGCGTGCGCCCCAGACAAAAAGCTCACGGACCGACACGTAGCCTTTCTCGAGCGCAACCGCGGCTGCGAGCAAATTGACCGTCAGGGTAACGATCGCGACGAGCGTCCAGAGTCCGAGCAACTTGCCCGTGAAATAAGACCATCGGCGCGTGCGCAGCGCCCAAAACCGAACTGTTCGTTGCTGCAGTTCGCCCGAAATCGAATCGAAGCCCACGAGAGCGACCAGGAGTGGCGTAATCCAAATCGTCACCTTCAAGAACGCAAGAAGCGACGACGGAATGCTCGCGGCGTACGCGGCGAACGACGGGTCGCCGGTCGCTTTCTCGATGGCTTCGCGTTTCAGCTCGACGAAGGCCTGGCTGGACTCCGCTCCCAGTTGCGAGCGGTTGGAGCCCTCTACCCAAGCGCAAATAAGCGATGTAACGAACGCGCCGAGCAACGTCAGTGCGCCGAGAGCAATGCCCTTGGCGCTTCGGAGGCTGCGACGAAGTTCTCGCGCGAGTACGAGTCGAATTTCAACTGTGGGACTCAATGGGCTCCTCTAGTCCGCATGCCCGAGCGTAGCGAGGGAGCGGACTGCAAATCTGGACTCGGGCGTCGTCCTAGACACAACCGAGCACAGACGCTACACAGCCGCTGCGCCACTTGTGAGGGCGCGTGCGGCCCTGCCGACGTGAAAGCGTGAACCCCGCCAGGCCCGGAAGGGAGCAACGGTAGCGCGGAAGCGGGTGGCGGGGCCTTCGCTTGCCGGCCGTCCAGAGCGCCTAAGGTACCGAAGTTCCTCGACAATCAGCCTATCCTGATGAGCCTCGCTCGACGGGGCTGGCCAGCGCGGCCGCTTTCCGGTAATCGAAACAACCAAGGGAACGCGTTTCGGCCCGACCGGGCCCCGGCGCCGCCCCAAGGTTTTTTGCGGGCCGCCTCCCCCTTCGAGGGATGCGGCGATTGCTCTCACCACCAGCCGCCATCGCCCTGCGCTCCAAAGCCAGCGCGCCAGTGCGGCGTTAGCTCGAGGCTACCACTGTTGCGTTCCGGCTCCCACGCCACTTCACGTCGCGGCGCTTTTGTCGCGACCCGGTGTAGCACATGCCGTGTACGTCCGGTCCGTACCCTCGCGCGGGAAGTCTTCCTCCCGAATGGCCAAAAACATCCTCGTCATTTCGTGCGATATCGCCGAAACCCGCGTCGCCCTCATCGAAGATGGCATCATCGCTGAGCTTCACATCGAGCGGCGAGGTTCCCAGCCGCGCGGTGGCATCGTTGGCGACATCTACCTCGGCAAAGTAACGCGAGTCTTGCCCGGCCTGCAGGCTGCGTTCGTGGACATCGGACTCGAACGCGCGGCCTTTCTCCATGTCGAAGACCTCATTCATCCGGAGGACTTCGAGAATTATCTCGCCGGCGGCCGTCGGCATGCGCTGGGCGCGAACGCCCTCCATGATGCGGACACACCGGAGGAGAGCGAGACCGAAGAAGTGCCCGCCGAACCTCGAGAGGCCATCGACAACGAGGAAAGAGCGACAGATCCTGGCGAAGGGGATCTGGCCGCCGAGCCCGCGCCGAATGGGACGGCCGCCGATCCCGTGCCGGATGAGGAAGCCGTCGAGCCTTCGCCGCGTGCGAGCCAAGAAGAGGCAGAGGCAGAGGCCGATCCACCCGAGCGCGAGAGCGCACCGAGCCAAGACGACTTGGCGGCGACGACGGGCGAGTTTCCCGCCAACGCGGACGAAGCCGCTGCATCGGCGAGCGCCCCCGTCGAGGAACCGTCCGAAACAGGTCTCGCCAGTCCCGAAGCGCAAGTCGATCTGACCCCGAGCGATCCCATCGACGACCTGCTCAATGACCCTGACCTTCCCGGCTTCACCATCAGCGACCCGGGCGAGCCGATGCCCCGGGCGCCCGCGCCTCGACTCGATAGCGGTCGGGAAGGCAGGGGCGCCGACCGACGGCGACGACGGCGCGGTCGAGATCGCAACCCTAACCTACGCGACCAACCCCGCCACGAGCATCGTGGCGAGCCCCGAGCGCGCACGAGCTCGGCACCGGGGCGCCTGTCGAAGTCGACCCCGATCCGGGAGGTGGTCAAGGAGGGTCAGGAAATCATCGTACAGATCACCAAGGAGCCGATCGGGACGAAAGGAGCGCGCTGCTCGAGCCACATCTCGCTTCCCGGACGCTACGTCGTCTTCCTGCCCACGCTCGACCATGTCGGGGTCAGCAAGCGAATTGGCAACGAAAGAGAGCGCGCACGGCTGCGAGAGGCGATGGAGGGAATGAAACCGCCCACCGGGGGCCTCATCGTTCGCACGGTTGCCGAGGGGCTCACGAAAAAGCACCTGAAACAAGACGTCGGCTACCTCGTTCGTCTATGGGGAGAGGTCGCCAAAAAGCGAGAGGGAGCCAAGGCTCCCGCACTCCTATACGGCGAGCTCGACATCGTGCTCAAGACCGCGCGTGACCTCTTCACCGATGACGTGGACCAAATCGTCATCGACGACAAGGCCGAGTACGACCGGGTCTGCCGGTTCGTCGAGATGTTCATGCCCGACCGCTTGAAGGACATCGTCTCGTTCAACGAAGAAGAACCGATCTTCGATGCGTACGGCATCGAGGACGAGATCGCTCGCGCGCTATCGCGCAAAGTCCCGCTTCCGAGCGGTGGCTATCTCGTCATCGACGAGGCCGAGGCCCTCACGGCCATCGACGTCAACACGGGCAGGTTCGTGGGCAAGGGCTCGAAAGACATGGAGGAAACCATCCTCAAGACCAATCTCGAGGCGGTGCAGGAGATCGCCTACCAGCTCCGGTTCAGGAACATCGGCGGGCTTATCATCCTCGACCTCATCGATATGGAACGGCCGTCGAATCGAGAAAAGGTCCGAAAGACGCTCGAGGCGCTCTTGCAGCGCGACAAGGCCAAGACCACGCTCAATCGCATCTCGGAGCTCGGGCTCATCGAGATGACGCGCAAACGCACGCGCGAGAGCCTCGGGCGCTTGCTGCACGAACCATGTTTCTACTGCGACGGCACAGGCCACCTCCAGTCCAAGGAGACTGTCGCGTATGAGGTCTTGCGCGAGATTCGCAGGAAGCGCAATGATCTTCCTGGGTATACGGTGCTCGTCAACTGCCACCCTGCCGTCGCCGATCTATTGACCGGCACCGAGAGAAGCGCCTTGCAGGAGGCGGAGAGTCGTTTCATGAGGCGCATTCAAGTGAGCGCTCGGACGGAATATCATCTGGAACAGTTCGATCTGTCCGGAAAATAAAGGCAAGCAAGGGCAACTAAGGGCGATGGCAAACATGGGCGATCGAGCGAGTCGCACGGACGAGCGAGTCACGATCAACAAGGAGTTCGAATCGTTCGACGCGTTCATCCAGGAATACGTCACGAACATCTCGCGGAGCGGCGTGTTCATCAAATCGAACAAGCCGTTGCCGGTCGGGACACGCGTCAACTTGCGGTTCACCGTCATCATGGACGACATCGAGAGCATCGAGGGAGTCGGCGAGGTCGTACGGGTCGACTTGGATCCACCCGGTATGGGCGTCGTGTTCCGAGAGCTCTCGGCGTATTCGAAGGATCTCATCGAGAAATTGCTGGTCCAGCGGGTCGGCTGAGACGAGCCCTTCACTGGAGATACGCCGCGAGATCGTCGATCTTGTTGGCAAGCTGCGGCAGCGGCACCATGAGCTTCGTGTCGCGTTTGGGCGTATAGCCCGGCGGATACGCCGCGAGCATCACGCGCGCTTCGATGAGCGCGCGCGACGAGCCTTTCAGGGCGGGGCCAACCGGTCCGGGTTTTGTGGGGTCCACGTTGTGGCAGGCGATGCAGTTCGCCGCGTAGACCTTCCTGCCGCGATCGGCTTCAGGCGACAGGCGTTCTCGCGCGGGACACCCGGCGAGCAGCGCAGACAATATGCTCAGCGACCACAGTACACATCGCATCGGGCACTATGATAAGGTCGCGCGCGCTGAGGCCCAAGGCTTCACGCAGTGGTTCGCACCTGACAAGGAGACACCCATGCATTTGGAGCTGCTGACGCTCAATGGAGTGGAGTTCATCCTCCGGTGGATTCACTTCATGGCCGGCATCACCTGGATTGGCCTCCTCTACTATTTCAATTTCGTCCAGACGCCCTTCTTCGCCGAAACCGAGGCGCCGGTTCGCACGGGGGCAATCGTCAAACTCGTGCCGCGCGCACTCTGGTGGTTCCGATGGGGCGCGATGTTCACGTTCCTCAGCGGCATCACGATCATCCTCATCGAGGTCGGTAAGGGCGGCACCGGCGTGCTCGGCACCTCGTGGGGCACGGCGATTCAGACCGGCGCGCTGATGGGCACCATCATGTTCCTGAACGTCTGGCTGATCATCTGGCCGAAGCAGAAGATCATCATCGCAAGCACCGAAACCGTTTCCAAGGGCGGACAGGCGGATCCGAAAGCGGCGGCCGCGGCAGGGCCCGCTTTCCTCGCTTCGCGCACCAACACGCTCTTCTCCATCCCGATGCTGTTCTTCATGGGCGCGGCGCGGCACCTCAACCTGTTCGAGGACACCAAGAGCCCCATGGTTCCGGGGGGCATTGCCGTGCTGCTCATCGCGGCAGTCGAGGCCAACGCGCTCTTCGGCAAGAAAGGCGCTGGCCCCTCCAAGCTGCTCGACTCCCACATCACCGTGATCCACGTCGGGATCGCGTTCGCCCTCATCCTCTACTTGCTCTACGCGCTACTGTGACTTAGAGCATTCGGGCACGGGGGCGGTTCGCGCCCGTTGGGGTCGTGTCACACCCGCTTAGCGAGCGAGCGAATGGCCTCGGGGTTGGCCGCGTCCTGCATGAGCAGTGGCAAGAAGATCGGCGACACCGGAAGGGCGTGCGATAGCCGCTCCAGGGCTTGGGCCTGGGCGCGCTCGCGGATGGCTCTGTCGCGACCCGCGGCGAGCGCCGCGTCGCCGCGCGTGCTGATGCCGAAGGGGGCCGCGCTCTCCAGGGCCTGCCGCTCTAGCCTCGAGAAGAGCGGCGGTAGCAGCCCGTTGACGACCACCCGACCGATCGGTAGACCCATCTGCGAGATTTCGCGCGCGAGCTCGAGCGTTTCCGTCGTTGCCATTTCCTCGGGGAGCGTCACCAAAACGACGGCGGACGTGCGCGGGTCCTGAAGCAAACCCATCGCGCGTTCCGCATCGCGGCGCAATAGGCCAGGAGGCACTACCTCGAGGATCACCTTCGGAACGCGAAGCATCTCCAGGCCGTGTCCGGTCGCCGGCGCGTCGAGCAGCACGACATCGTACTTGAACGACCCGTCCGCTCGCTTCTCGGTCGTGTGCCACCAGGACTTGCCGAGCATCGACCACTCCTGCATCCCGGGCACGGCGCGCAGAAATGCCCGCACGTAGCGATTGTCAAAAAGGGTTCGGTAGAGCGCACGGCTGCGCAAAACGAGTGTTCCGTATTCCTCGAGCGCCTGATCGGGGCGCATGTTGACGGCCCACACGTTTTCAATGCACTGCTCTATCTGCGCTCCGATGGGCCGCCCGCCGAGCATCGCGCTCAGACGTTCCTTCGAATTGCAAAGGGCGACCAAAACGCGCTTCCCCTTGGCCGCCAAGGCGACGGCTTGGGCCGCGCAGACGGTCGTCTTGCCGACGCCGCCCTTGCCGGTCACGAGGAGGAAACGCTTCTCGGCCAGCGTCGACATCGCGAGCGGGACCAACCCATAGCACGGCTTCGCGTGGTAAGCCTCAAAGGCACGCTCGATGCCCCCGCACGACCGTTTGACACTGCTACCTCTGGGTGGCCTCGGCGAGATCGGCATGAACTGCTTGGCGCTCGCGCAGGACCGCGAGGCGCTCGTCATCGATTGCGGCGTGACCTTCGACGGGCGTGGTTTGGGTGTCGATGTCGTTCACCCTGATTTTACCGAGCTCGAGCGCTATCGAATCGCCGGCCTCTTCGTGACGCACGGGCACGAAGACCACATCGGTGCAATTCCCTATTTTTTACGCCGCTTCGATGTGCCCGTGTTCGGCCCGCGATACGCGCTGGGCCTCGTGCGCGAGCGCGCCGCAGAGCATGAAATACTCGACCACGTCGCGTTTCGTGCGGTGACGCCGCGCGAACGAATTCGAGTCGGCTCGTTCGAGGTGGAACCCGTTCGCGTTACGCATTCGGTTGCAGACGCAACGGCCCTGGCAATTCGCACTGCCGCGGGGCTTGTCGTGCACACCGGGGACTTCAAGTTTGATGAGGCGCCGACCGACGGGGAGACCTTCGACGTGACGCGGTTCGAGGAGCTCGCCCGCGAAGGCATTCGCCTTCTTCTCAGCGACTCGACCAACATCGACGCGCAAGGGTCCGCGGGAGACGAGGCCACGGTTGCGCGTGCGCTCGAGGACATCGTTGCGGGCGCAAGGCAAGCGGTCGTCGTCGCCCTCTTCGCGTCGAATGTTCATCGTCTGCGCGCGCTCGGGGAGATTGCAGGACGCCATGGCCGCAAGCTCGTGGCGCTCGGTCGCAGCGTCAGTACGCACTCGCGTGTGGCGCGCGCTGTCGCTCGATCGACCGGCGCGCTCGCCGGAACAACGTACCTCGATTGGCCGAACGACCTGGTATGGCCTGCCGACCGAGCGCGGGAATTGCCACGAAACGTGCTGCTCGGCGTGGCGACAGGCACGCAGGGAGAGGAGGCTGCGGCTCTCGCGCGCCTCGCGCGCGGGGAGCACCCTGCATTTGATCTGGCCCCGGGCGACCTGGTGGTCATGTCCAGTCGCGTGATACCCGGCAACGAGCCGGCGGCCGTTCGCCTAGTGTCCGAGCTGCTGCGCCGAGGCGTGGAGCTGCGAACGTGGTGGTCCGATCGCGGTGTCCACGTCAGCGGTCACGCGCATCGGGAGGAGCAGCGGCGGATGATTCAGATCGCGCGACCCCGCGCCTTTCTGCCCGTGCACGGCACGCTTCACCATCTCGTTCGCCATGCGGCGCTCGCCCGCGAAGCAGGGGTGCCCGAGGTGTGCGTTTTGGAAAACGGTGACGCGGGGGAGCTCGACTCGGACGGACTGCGCAAGGTGGGCAAGTTTCACGCGGGGCGCGTTCACGTGTTCGCGCAACGAGCCCTGCCGCCGACCGTTCTGCACGAACGATCTGCGCTCGCCTCGCACGGGGTGGCTCATGTCGTGGTGCCGATCGACGGGCGAGGAAAGATGGCCGGCGACATCGCCCTCTCGACCCGCGGCGTCGTCGACGAGACCGCGGACGCGCACGTCCTCGCTGTCGCCCGCAACGAAGCCGCCTCCGCTGTCGACGAGCTCGCGGACGGTGCGACCGGCGGCGTGGTCGACGAGGCCGCACTCTCGGAAGCTGCGCGCCAGGCGGTTAGGCGCGCGTTCGGGCGAGCGCTCGGCTTTAAGCCACTGACCACAGCAACCGTGCTACGGGTGCGCGGATGAACGCCCAGGCGTCCGCGGGACCGTATCTCGCGGCCAAGCTGCAGGCGCTCGACGCACGGCTTCGTGAAGTCGCCCCACGCGTGCTCTCATCGTCGGGCGGCGCGAGCGCGGTTCATGACCTGCGCGTAGCGCTGCGACGCACGCGGACCGTGCTCGAGGTGAGCCGGAGCATCTTCGGCCGATTTCGCGCCGACGAAGTGCGGGCCTTGCTTCGCGACGTGCAACAGGCCACCGGCACCTTGCGCGACGAAGAAGTGCTTCTCGAATTGGTGGGGTCGCTGCCCGTGAGCAATCCGGGCGTGCAGGCCTGGCTCAAGACGCGCCGGGGCCGTGAGCGCCGTCTGCGCCGGGTTCTCGCGCGATCGATCGAGGTGGGCGACCTAGACCGCGGGCGCCGGCTCCTCGACGCCCTCTTGGCGTTCCGCGTCGAGCCTTCGCGAGAAAGGAGGTTGGCAAAATTCGCACGCCGCGCTGCGGTCAGCGCCCGGCGACGCGTGGAGCGCCGCCGGATCGCACGCGTCGATAACCCCCGTGCGCTGCACCGGCTTCGCATCGCTTACAAGCGACTGCGCTACGTCGTCGAAACGTTCGCCGACGTGCTCCCGAGCGATGCTCTCGTATTGGCTCAGGCGGCCGCGCGCTTACAGAACCGTCTTGGGCGCATCCATGACGTGGACGTCGCGCTGGGCTGCGTACGGCGCGCCCGCGCGCTCTCGCCCGAGGCGCGAGCGGAACTACTCTCGGAGCTGCAACGCGTGCGCGAGGAGTGCGTCGCGGCTTATGCGAGAGAAACCGCCCCGCTCGCTTACACCGTTCACCGTCACCTGCGCCACGATTCTTACGAGCTCGGCGCCGAGGCGCTGCGGAAAAGTTCCACGCGCTGAAGAACGACGTCCTCGACCGGCTTGTCGCGCGCCCCGGTCTTCACACGGGCGATCTTCCGCAGGACGTCGACGCCGGCGATGGCCTGCCCGAAGACCGAGTGGCGATTGTCGAGGTGGGGTGTGGGTCCTTCTGTGATGAAGAACTGCCCGCCATTGGAATTCGGTCCCGAGTTTGCCATCGAAAGAATTCCCGGAGCGGAATGCCGGAGCTCGGAATGAAACTCATCCTCGAAGCGATATCCCGGTCCGCCCGTTCCCTGTCCGAGCGGATCCCCGCCCTGAATCATGAAGTTAGGGATGACTCGATGGAAAATCGTGCCGTCGTAGAAGGGAACGCCTTGCTGCGGCTGACCCGTCCTCGGGTGCACCCACTCCTGTGTTCCCGTCGCCAAGCCCACGAAGTTTTTGACGGTCTTTGGAGCGCGCAGCTCTTCCAACTGCACCACGATGTTTCCGAGCGAGGTGACCAGGCGTGCGTAGAGCTTGCCGTCTCCGGGGACCTGAATCTCGGGGAAGGTGGCCTTCGGCATGGTCGCTACTGTATATGATTGCGGAAGCGGTACCGCGCGTCATTCGCTTGACCCCCCCCATGCCACGTAGATACTCGAGTCCCTGAGAAGCAGCCCTGTCCGGAGGCGAGTGTGATCACCTGTCCCAAGTGCTCCAAGGACAATCAAGACCATTACAAATTCTGCCTCGGTTGCGGTGCGGAACTACCGCGCGGAGCGGCGCCCAAGCCGTTCTCGCCTCAAACACCCCCCCATGGCATGCGCGCGGCAACGGGAGCCGCAGCCGCCGCGCCGGCCCCGGTGGCAGCGGCAGGACTCGGTGGCACAGTCGCCATCGCCCAGCAACCGGTGAAGCGCGCTCCTTCCGCGCCCGCTCCAGCTCCCGCCGTTTCCGCCGCTGCGGCGAGCGTCGTGGCGGCCGCTCCTGCCGCAGGCTCGGTCGTGTGCCCCCAGTGTGGGCACGTCAACGCAGCTTCGAACCTGTTCTGCGGATCCTGTGGCTTTCGATTGGGCGTCGCTCCCGGCGCCGCCAGGCCGGCGGCTTCAGCGCCTCCGTCGGTCATCGTTGCGCCTGAACCGGGCGTTGCGGGGATGACCCTCACCGCGCTCCGAGCAGACGGCACAGAGGCCGGCACCTATCAGCTTCCTTCGGGCAGCGGAGTGATCGGGCGCGAGAGCGGCGGCATTTTCGCGGGAGACAGTTACCTATCGCCGCGACATGCGAGCTTCCGCGCCATGGGCGCCGGACGAGCCGGTGTAAAAGACGAGGGGTCGCTCAACGGCGTCTACAAGAGGCTCGCGCGCGACGTTCCGACCGAGGTAAGACCCAACGACGTGTTTCGAATCGGGCAGGAGATCATCAAGTTCGAGCCCCTCGCAGCGCAGGCGCCCGGCGCAGACGGTGTGGAACGCTTGGGGGCGCCCAGCAAGGGTTATGTGGGTCGGATAGCCCTGGTGATTGGCCGCGAAGAAACAGGCAACGCATTTCCAATTCCCGAAAGCGGTGTGCATCTCGGCCGCGAACGGGGAGATGTTCTCTTCCCCGAGGACGGCTACGTTTCTGGTTTGCATTGCCGCCTCACTTGGGACGGAAGAAAGCTATTTTTGACCGACCTCGGCAGTTCGAACGGGACCTTCCTGCGCGTCGGTGAGGCCGAACTTCGCTCGGGCGACGTGCTTCTCATGGGGCAGCAGTTGTTCCGCGTCGGGCTCTGAGAGCGACTGTAGGGACTGATAGGATGTGATACCCTGCAAGGGGGTTGGGAGTTGAGTCGGGCAAGGACCATCCGCGTCGTTGCAGCCGTCCTGGAGCAGGGCGGGCGTTACCTCATCACTCAGCGCCGCGCGAGCGCCGTGCTACCGCTGATGTGGGAGTTCCCCGGAGGTCGCGTCGAAGAAGGGGAAACCGATGTGCAGGCCCTCAAGCGCGAGGTCATGCACCGGTTGGGCGCCGAGATCGAGGTCGGCAAGCTCATCTCGTTCGTTAGCCACCCGTACGAACACTATGTGGTCGACTTGTTTCTGTACGAGTGCACACTGATGAGCGCGACGCTCGAGGCCAGGAACGTCGGCGCGTTCCAATGGGTGACGAGTGCCGAATTCGATCAGTACCCCTTCACGCCGGCGGATGAAGCGTCCATGAACAAGCTCCTGGGAGTCACATGAACCGGAGTGCACTGTGCGCCCTCGCCATCATTCTGGTTGCCTGCTCGCGCGGCGATGAGCGCCGACCCACACCGACCGCGCCAAAAGGAACCCTCGCGCTCGGCGAGCCCATCACGTCGCCGTTCGTGACCCTTGCCGAAATCGCCAAAAGCCCGAGCAAGTACGAACATCAGCGGATCGTCACCAGCGGCAAGGTGACCGCGGTTTGCCAAGCGAGGGGCTGCTGGATGGAGATCGGTGACGAGTCCGGACAGGCCCACGTCAGGATGCACGGGCACACCTTTTTCGTCCCGAGGACTTCCTCCGGGCACATGGCGCGCGTACAGGCCGACGTGCTGCCCGCGGGCAGCGAGCATTGCGAGGAATCGCCGCAGACCGAGGCTGCGCTGGTGGAGCTCGATGCCACGGGAGTCGAGCTCGACTAGGGCTTTGCGGGCGGCGGCGCTGATCTCGGTCCTACCGCCTCTCCTGTTCGCCATCGCGGCGTATGGGCAGCAAGCACCGCTACTCATGCCCAAGAAGCAAGTGCAGGGCACCGAGTTGGCCAGCGTCAGCATGCGGGCAGCAGGGGCCGCGTGGCACGACGCTGCATGGGATGACCTCGAGCGCGGGTCCCTCGAGCCCGGTCGATACGAGGTGCGCTTCCAAGCGGACGGCGACGGCGGCGAGGTCAGTCTAGAGGTGCCGCACTGCGCCGGACGCGACCGAGTCGCCCTCGACGGACACGAGGTCCGCGCACCGCCTGGGCCACTCGTAGTTCCGTTAGCGCCCGGACCTCACGAAGTTCTCATCGGAATCTCGGTGAGCCCTTACGAGCGACGCATCGCGTGCGGCGATCGCCCGCGCATCGGCGCGGAGAGCACGGTCGGCGGCTTCAGCATCCTGAGGTTTGCGAGCCCTTCCGCTGCCCAAGGCGGCGGGAGTGCCGTCGTTTACCTGCCTCCGGGTCGCGACTTGCACATCCCGGCTCCTCTCCTGGTGGGACTGCACCCTTGGAACGGTTCGATCTGGACTTACGCGGCGTACGCGCCGCTGCTGCGCGAGGCGCGCGCGCGCGGCGTGACTTTGTTGATGCCGAGCGGCCTTGGCAACTCGCTTTACACGGCCGACGCCGAGGACGAAGTGATACGCGCGATTCACGCGCTGTCTGAGGCGATCTCCGTAGATGAACATGCCGTCTCGCTTTGGGGAGCATCGATGGGGGGCGCCGGCGCGACGACGATCGGATTCCATCATCCCGATCGATTCGCCAGCGTCACGAGCTTCTTCGGTGACTCCAAATACGATCTATCGACGTACGTCCGGGCCATTTTGCCCAATGAGGCTGCCGCGCACCTCGTCAACGCTCTCGATGTCGTCGATAACGCGCGCGAGCTGTCGGTATGGCTGATTCACGGGGAGAAAGACCGCACATCGCCCATTCGCCAGAGCGAATTACTGGCCAGCGCCATGCGCCAGCGCGGGTGGCGTGTGCGCTTCGACCGGGTGCCCGAGATGGGTCACTCGGGCGCGCTCGTGGCCCGCTTCCTTCCTGAAGTCGTCGCGGCGGCGGTCTCCTCGCGCGTTCCCGATCGTGTCTCGCGGGTCACATACCGGAGCGTGCATGCCTCGGACACGTCTGCGTACGGCGTCCGCGTCGTGCGCGCGGCGGGGGCCGGTGATGCGACCGTCGACGTCGAACGACGGGACGACGCGGTCCACGTGCTGCGGGCAGAAGGAGTGCGCGCCATCGGGTTGTCGCGAAGCGCGCTGTGCACCGCCGGCGAGCGAGCCATTCCCATCGTGGTCGACGAAGTGCGCGCCACCAGCCTCGACGTTCGCTGCGAGCCTTGATCGTGGGAATCGAGCGCATCCTTATGATGGTCACCCCGGTCGTGACCATGGCCGTCGTCGTGGTCGGGATGCGCATTGGCGCCGATCATCCAATGCGCGCTGCCACCGTGTACGGCGCGGCGACATCGGGCGCGGGTACGGGCCTGGCCTGGCAAGTGGTGACTTTCGACGAAGATCACGGCATGCGCGAACCGGTGTCGCTGCCGCACGTCGACGTTACCGTACGCGCCGCGGGCCAAGAGGCGCATTGGCAGGGACCCACGAATGACGACGGGGCCGCCGAGATGCTCCTCCCGATGGCCGAGGCGAGCCGTGTAGAGCTCGAAGTGAGAGCGGGCAGCGTCGTCCTGGCCACTGGGGAGGTCGAAGTCCCCTCTGCTCTCGTTCGACCGGAAGCTGCAAACGCGTGGACGCGTTTTGCCCGTCGGGAGGGAACTATAGCGCTGGACGTCGCGATTCTCGGACAGCGTGTGGCCTCTGGGTTTCCGGCGAGCATCTGGGTGCGGGCAACCGACCCGACCACGCATGCCGCGCTCGCCCGCGTCGTCATCGAGCCAGAGCAGGACGCCAGTCTTTCGACGTCGACAGAACGGACCGACGAGCGAGGATGGGCGCACATCACGGCAACGCCGATGGGTCATGCCGTCGCGCTGACACTGCATGCGCGCTCCGCGCGTGGCATGACCGGCCTTTGGGCGGGAGCTCTCTTCGTCTCGCCCGGAGCTCCGCAGCTCGTCGCGCAGGACCGCTATTCGCCGGAACAGGAGCCCGCGCTTGACATCGTGATGCCGAACGTCCGCACCACGGGATACGTCGAGATCGACGACGCTCGCGGGCGCGCCTGGGCCGCCGCGGTCGCGCTGGCGGCGCCGGAAGGCGGGCCGCCGCGCGCCAGCATTCATGCACCCCGGCTGGCGCCCGGTCTCTATTGGGCGGTCGCCTCGAGCGATCCGGCGGGCAGCGCGCAGCTCGGCCCCGGCACGATTGCGCGACCCTTTTTCGTGGCCACCAGCGACGAGCAGGCGCTCTCTTTCGGCACGGACAGAGAGGCGTGTGCCACGCCGAGCAATCCCGGCGGGCTCGCGCGAGCCGTGAGCGTGTGTGCATCGCTGGTGGCGCCGATGCCCGTTGCGCGCCGGCCGATTCTCGACGGTTTTGCCGTGCAGCGCGCGCGCCGCGCGCACAGGCGCGGGCGCGGCTTTGCGGTCGCCCTGGGCGCCATCGCGATAGCGATCTTGCTCGAGACGGCGCTGCTGCTGCGCACCGCAAAAAGCGCTCGCGAGCGGCTCCAAGAGGCCACGCTCGGTGAACCCCAGGTGGTGGATTCCGGCGCCGATCGCGTGGGCAGGCTGGCGGTTTTGCTTTTGGTGGCGATGCTGGGGTTCGTGTTGCTCGCGGCGTTTCTGGTTCGAGCGGGATGAACCTTACTTTGCAGCGCACACGGGCGCTTGTTGCGGCTCCTGCGCTCGGCTTTGCGCTGAGCTAAGCTGACGTCGAAGCTCTGCGATTTCCCGCTCCTGCACCTGCATCGTGGCGACGACCATGCTGAGGTACCCGTAGAGGTCGACCCGCTCGTGCGACCAGTCGACCGCGGGGCTTTGCGGTGGGCGGTCCTCGATGATGAAACCCAGGTGCTTCGGGTTCGCATCGGCTACTTGTGGCTTGTAGTTGTACGTCGCGAGGCGAATGCCGAGCGTTTCGTCGTGAAGCTGCTGCAGGCCGGCCGCGTCGACGTACTGGATGTCGTCCTTATACTTGCGGCTCGAAATGGGACATATCCGCATCGGCTGGCTACTGCAGATTTCACCGACGGGACAGGTATAGGGGCCGGACGTCCCGCATAGCTCTCCCTGCGTCGAGCAACTCGACCCGAGCGGCGGGCACGGTGCCCCCGCGTCGTCCCGCAGTCCTCCATCGGGAGACGAGCACCCTTGGACGGGCGGACCGCAGGTCGTATACCACTGAAGCCCGGTGCTCCCTCCCGAGGAGCTGGAAGAGTTGCCGCCAGAACTGGACGAGCTGCTGCCGGAGCTCGAGGAATTGCCGCCCGAGCTCGATGAGCCACCACCACAGGACCCGGTGACCACGGGATCGCATCCCTGGCCGCACGTGAGCGATGACGCGCACCCAAGCTGCGGGTTGTGACAGGCGAAACCTTTGCCGCCATCGGGGAGGCTGCACTGGTAGAGATACCAATTCGAGGGGCAACAGGACCCGCCGCCCGAGCTCGACGAAACGCCGCCGGAGCTCGAGCCGCTTCCCGAGCCCGAGCCGGTGCCGGAGCTCGACGAGTGACTCCCGGAACTCGAAGAATGAGCCCCCGAGCTCGTCGAGCTGCTCCCCGTGCCCGAGCTGGATGCGCTGACCCCCGAGCTGGACGTGCCCGCCGAGCTCGAAGTCCCGCCTCCGGAACCGGACGAGGACGTGCTACCGGAGGCGTCCGGCAAGTCGCCGATTGCGATGAAGTTGCCGCTGCAGCCCGCGGTGGTCGAGACAACGATTCCGACAGCGGCGAGCGCGGAGGTAGAAAGCGAAACAAGAGTGCGATTCATGACCGGCTCCTCGTCAGATACCTGGTGAGTGTCGATGGCAAAGGCGACCCGTCACGGATTCGACGTGTGTCCGCACGGTTCGCGGACGCGCGCCGATAGTGGCGAGTGGGGATGATCGAGGAGAAAATCGGCGGCTGCGGCTCGCGCCTGGTCGCACCGGTGCAGGGCGCCGAGCGCGATGACGCGCTCAGCCGCGCGCTCCTCGGCCAGTGCACCGGCTGGGAAGGCGCGGGCGTGCTCGTCGAAGAGCGCGAGAGCGCGCGCGGCGTCACCTCCGTGCAGCGCGGCGATGCCGGCGCGGATCAGGCGGGTCTCCGCTTCCAGCGTCGTCGGCGGGAGTGGCGACGGCGCCGCGTTCGCGGTGCTGGGTTCTGGTGGGGTGACCGGTGGGTCCTGCAGGGCCGGGCCGGGAGAATCGGCCGGCGGCGGTGAGGTGACCTGCGACGGCGGCGTCGCGACGTGCGTCGTCGCCGAATTGTTGGCTCGCATCGCGCTCTTTGGGAGAAGGGGCGGATGACGGTCGTCCGACTCGGGCGCTGTCTCCGTGGATGATGGCTGTTGCAGGTCGCCCTGCGATGGCGCGGGCGCGAGCGCGGGCGTGGGCGCAAGCGCGAGCGTGGGCGTGGGGGCAAGCGCGGGCGCATGCGCCCGCGAGGGCGCTGGGCCGGCCTTCGCCGCGTGATAGACGGCGGCGCCCGTCCCTCCGATGGCCCCCGCAATGGCGACCGCCGCAAGGACTTTGGTGACCACGACCGCGGTCGCGGCCTTGGATGTTGCGGCCGTCGTGCCGACCAATCCCGTTCCGACCCCGAGCTGCACGAGGAGCGCGCGCCGCACACGGCCCCGATCGCTCTCGGTTGGCTCGTGAGCCTCGCGGGCGAGGTCGAGAAGGGCCTTGTCGTCGGGGGTTAGCTCGCTCATCGCGTTCTCCATTCGTCGCGCGCACGATGACGCGCAGCGGCCGCGGCAAACTCCTGCCGTGCCAGGCGCAGGCGCGAATAGACGGTGTTCAGGGGGATGCCGACGGCTTGCGCGATGTCGGGCGCGCTCATCTGCTCGAGCTCCGCCAGGACGAACACCTCGCGCTTGTCGCCGTCGAGGGCGTCGAGCAGCGAATCGACGAGCCGCGCGGCTTCCGCCTTCGTCGCGAGCTCGTGGGGTCCCGCACCAGTGTCCACGAGTCGTCCGGGATCCGGGCTCGCGTGCGGACCGGCGGCATGCAAGCGCTCCGCGCCGAGGCGGCGCCGATGGGCGCGCACGACATTGAGGACGATGCCGAACAGCCACGTCTTGATCGACGAACGCCCCTCGAACCTCGCGAGCGTGCGGTAGACAACGACGAAGACCTCTTGCGCGACGTCGTCCATGAGTGCCGCGGGGATGCCGAGACGGCGCGCGCTGCGCCACACGAAAGAGAACTCCGATTCATAGAGCTGTGCGAAGGTCGGCCTCGGCTCGGTTCTTTCCTCACCGACGAGCACGGCGTCATGCCCGCTCGCCAGACCCGGCGCAATCATCCTTGCTTATCCTGGTGTCGCCGGTGGGCGATGTCCGTCAAAAAAAGCGCACCTCGACGCCGAGCGCACCGCGGGCGCCAATGTGGGGGGGCTCGTAAACGTTGATGGGGTTGCGCGAAGGCGCGGGCGAGTACACACCGAATTGTGGCGGTAAAGGCGCATAGAACGCATCTGCGCGTAAAAAGATCGCAGCGTGGCGCAAGAAGCTCCAAGAAGCGAGGACAGACCCGAGCGCAGACGCCCAGGCGCCCGAGTGTCGCGTCGGCTGAGCCGGTCCCATCGATGCGCCCCTTCCCATCATCACATCGATTTCTGCACCGAGGCATGGACCGAAGTCGAACGCGCCGCGCACGATGGATCCGCACGCGCGCACCGCAGCGGCGGTAAGCTCGAAACGGCCATACTCGCCTGGCGCCTCTGTGCCGACTAAGGGCGTAGAATCCTGCCAGGGAAAGAAGCTTCCAGTAGCAACCGCTCGCACGCGCCACATGGACCAGGATTGATCCAGCCCCAGCGTTCCCTCGACACCGGGGGCGAGCGACGGCCACGTGCTCGCATCGATCACCGCCGCCGCTCCCGCGATGAGCTGCGACGCGCGCCGCACATGCGGCGGTTCTGGCTGAATCGGTTTTTCCGGAGGCGGCGCCTGAGGCATCACCGGCTCCGGCATCCCCCCCTCGACCGCGATCGCGACAATGACCGCAGTCGCCGACGCGATCGCCGGACAGCTTTCGGCGTCGAGTGTCCGTTCGCCGTGTGCATCGCGCGTGTCGACGCTCAATACCGCGTGCCAGCGCCCGCTGTCGTCGCGCGAAACCCTCGCGCGCGCTGTCACGGGGACGCGCAGTTCACGGGACGCAGAAAGCAGCCGCGCCACCTCGTCGACCACCGCATCGCGCACAGGGCACTCCGCCGGCGCATTCCACGTGAGATCGACGGGCACGGACGCAGGAAGCACGTTCCCGCGATGCTCGACGAGTCGGGTCAGCCGCGTCAACGTTACTGAGGCGTCCGTCCCCCCCCGCGCTCCCGCCCTAGCCTGTCCGCTCGCCCACGCCCGCGCTCTCGCCCACCCCCACGCCCGCGCCCACGCTCGCCTTGCTACACTACACCTCGTGCGCTTCCGTGGATTTCTCACGGCGCTCGTGCCGCTGGCGCTCGCGCTCTCACCCACGGCGTCTGCGCAAGATTTCGAGCCGCGGGGGCACCATCACACCCCGCCGGCGCCGCGGCCGGGCCCGGCTCACACGGCGGCGCGCGCTCCCGCGGACGCTCCTTCGCAAGGCCTTCTCATCGAACGATACACGCGCGTGGTCCTCTCTCAGCCGGGAGCGCCGTTTCCTTTGCAGCGGCTGGCCCAGCTCTACCGGGAGCGCGACGGAAGCATCGCCAAACTCATCGCCGACTTCGAATCGCGCGCCTCGCAGGCCGGACCCGACCAGTATGCTGCCGCGGTGACGCTCGCCGGGCTTTACAAGCTCGACGGACGCACGCAAGACGCCCTCGCGAGCTACGAGCGCGCCATTTCGCTGAAAGGCAGCGACTCGATGGCGATCCTTGCGCTGGCGCGCCTTCACCAGGACAGCGGCGATTCGGCGCTGGCCCGCGCGCGCTACGAACAGGCTCTCTCTCTGCAGACTGCGAAGGCGGACCGAGAGCAGACTCTTCGAACGCTCATGTCGATCGCGCTCGACCAAAAGGACTGGGAGGCCGCGAAGCAATTTCATACCGAGCTCTCAAAACTCGAACCGTCGAGTCTCTTCGTGAAGGCGGAGCTGGGACACGAGCTCTACAACCGCGGAGAGTACGAACGCGCCGAAACCGAGCTCGCGAACGTGGTGGCGGCCGCCGCCGGCGACAATCGGGCTCTCGCGCCCGCGCTTCGCGAGCTCGGACGCGCGCAAGCAAAAGCGCACAAGAGCCAAGAGGCGCTCGTCACGCTCAAGAAGGCGCTGGCGGCCGCGGGCGCGCAAGGTGCCCTTCGGGCGCAGATATACGAGATCGTCGCCGAGATTTATCGCGCGGATCAGGAGCTACCCGTGCTCATCAAGGAACTCGAGGACGAGCATCCCAACGACTTCGCGAGGCTCGCGCTCCTCGGCGGCTTGTACGAAGAAACGGGAGACTCCGCACGCGCAATCGAGACTTACAAGCGCGCGCTAGCCATCAGCCCGCAGCAGCTCGACGTGCGCCTTCGAATGATTCGGTTGCTGCAAGCCAACGGAGATCTCGACCGGGCAATCGCCGAATACGACGGACTGATTCGGGCGGCGCCCAACAACCCGCAGTTCGTCTTCGAGGAGTGCGAGGCGCTGCTCCAGCGCGGCGATCGCGCGCGGGCACTCAAGCTTGTCGGCGAGCTCGAGGCCCGGGCGGCATCCGACGAGGAAATGCTCGCGCGCGTCGCGGATTTCTACGGGCGGATCGGCGAGAGCGACAAGGCGCTCAAGGTGTTGCAGCGGTTGGCGCAATCGAGCAGCGGCGATCCCGGGCACTTGGTCGATCTGGGTGACCGATACTTCCAAGACGGCCAAGTTCCTCTGGCCGTTCAGACGTGGAAGCGAATCTTGGGCGCCGTGCAGCCGCGCGCAAAGGCGCTCTGCGCGCTGGGGGACGTGTACCTCGAGCACGACATGACGGCCGACGCGCTGGCGGTCTACAAGGAAGCTGCCCAGCTCGAGCCCGCGAACCTCGCCTACAAGAAGGCGCTCGCCGCCGCACTCGAGCGAACCCACGCTTATCGCGAAGCGCGCGCGCTCTACGAAGAGATCGTCGTCAAGGCCAAGGACAAAGGGGACAAGGCGCTATCTCGCGAATGCCGAGCGCGCATCGTGACTCTGTGGGGACTTGAGCGCATTCTGGAGCAGCAGCTTCCCGGCTTGAAGCGCGCCTTTGCCACAAGACCACCCGACCTCGAGGCCGGCCGAACGCTGGCCGAAGCGCAGCTTCACATGCGCAAACTGGGCGATGCCGAGGCCACCCTCCATACGCTCGTCGAGCTGGCGCCCGGGGACATCGAGAGCTACCTCGCACTCGAGCGCGTCCTCGTTCAGGAAAGCAAGATCGCTGAAGCAATCTCCGTTCTCGAGAAGCTGGCGCAGGTCGAGCCAAAACGTGCCCGCGAGCTCTACGAGCGGATGGCGCAGTACGCGTTGCAGATCTACAAGGACGACGACGCTATCAAATACGCGGCACGCGCCGTCGAGCTCAATCCGGACGACGCGGAGGGGCACCGGCGTTTGGGCGCGATGTATCGCTCGAGGCAAGACATCTCGCACGCCGTCGTCGAGTTTCGAGCGGCCATCACGAAGAATGACCGACTCTTTCCCGTCTATTTCGAGCTGGCGGACCTGCTCCTTTCCAGGGGCCAGACCGACGAAGCGGACCGCTTGTTCCGACGGGTGATCCGTGGAGCTCCCGACGAGGAGCTGGTCGCACGAGCGGCGCGGCTCTCCATGCAAATCAATCTGGGCAAGGGCACGCTCGAGTCGCTCGAACAAGACTTGTTGCCTCTTGCGATCGGCAACCCGCAGAGATCGATTTATCGCCGGCTCCTCGTCGAGATCTACGGCAGCCTGACCTTCGGTCTCGTGCAGCGTGTGCGGCATGGCGCGAGGCAAGACGCGCAAGACGCACGCGCGGCGCTGGCGCGCGTGGGAGCACGAGCGATCAAACCGCTGCTCGATGCGCTGGCCGACCAGGACGCAAGCCAGCAGCGGGTTGCCATCGACGTGCTTGCATACGTCCAGAATCGCAATGCCGCGCTCCCCCTTTTTGCATACGCGACCGGTCCTGCGGAGGCCTCGTTGCGCGCGCGCGCCATGATCGCGTGCGGCGCGTTGGCGGATGCGTCGCTCGTTCCCAAGTACGAGGCGCTGCTGTATCCGAGGGAAGAGGGCGGCGAGCCGGCTGGACTCGCCGATTCGGTGGCCCTCGCCGCCGTGTGGGGGCTGGCTCGGATGCACAGCGCGACTGCGCTGCCGGTCCTGAGACGAATCGCGAGAGACGGGTCGCCATCACTTCGTGCCATGGCCGCTCTCGGGCTCGGAATGGCCCACGACAAGAGTGCGGTCGCGGACCTAAGCGCGATTGCTTCGTCGGTGGATTCGGGCAACGTCGCTCGCGCTGCCGCGGCGTACGCGCTCGGCGATCTCGACGCGCGAGCCCAGGTTCCGACGCTTCTGGAAATCGCGGAGGGCGGCGATCCCCTGCCCAGGCGCATGGCGATCGTCGCGCTTGCTCGTCTTGTGACGTCGAGAAGCGATGGCTCGTCGTCGAAAACGGACCGGGCTGTGCCACCGCCCGCGTGGCACGCAGAGGCCGTGCAAGCGATGGCGGATGCTTTGTTTCCCGGCGAACAGGATGGCCCACGCGGTCGCACGGACGCCGAGGCGGTCGCGAGCACTGCGGTGGCGGCGCTTGCGATGGTGGCGGGGGCTGCAGACAAGGCAAACAGGCAGGGCGCGATGCAGACGAGTGACAAGGACGTGATGCCCGTGCCGGAAACAACGATCGACGTCGAGGCGTTGCTCGCTGAACTGGTGCCACGCGACGTGCCTCGAGCGGATCGGGAGGCGGCGTTCATGCGCTTCGCGGATCCGATTCTGCGGGCCGCGCTGGCGGCGATTCGCACGTCGGGGGACCGGTCGCACGCGGTGCTGAACGCGCTGGGCACCGGAGAGGGAGAGTTTGGGCCGTTCGTTGCACCAGGCGAAAGCGGTCCTACCGCCGAGAAGGCGCGCACGCTTTTCGCAGCGCTCGAGCCGAGCATCGTGCCGTTGGCGCGTCATCCGGACCCGGCCATTCGGTCGAAGGCGATCGTTCTTGTGGCACACTCGCCGAGCGACGAGGCCGTCGAGGCCATCGCAGGCGCGCTGGAAGATCAGAATCTGGCGGTGCAGCGCGTCGCGCTTTCTGCGGTGGCGTCGCCGGGAGCCGGGGGCCGGTACGTGCCGGCAAGCCCGCATGCGGTGCGCGCCGTAGCCAAGCTGCTCGCGAGCAGCGAAAGCTGGTCGCTACGGGTCCTGGCCGCGCGGGCCATGGGTCGATTGGGAACGGCGGGCGCCGGCGCCGAGGCGATGGCGCGACTCACAGAGGCAGCGACCAAGGATGCGTATGCGCTGGTACGGCAGGCGGCGCTCGAAGCGATGACGACGTTCGACGCGGTGGGGGCGCGAGCGCTGGCGGGGAGGATGGCCGCGGCGGATCCGGAGCCGCGGGTGAGGGAAGCGGCGAAGGCGATCGCGGCGGGGGGGAGTGGCGGGCGTTAGCTGAGCGAGGGCGCGAGCGAGGGCGCGGGCGCCGTTGCGGACTCGGTCGCTGTCGCGGACGCAGACGCGGTCGCCGACTCGCTCACCGGCCCTAGCTAGAGGCAAGAGTTCTCCAGTCCCAAATTGAAGATTGCGTCACTCACGCACCAATTGACCGGGCTCGGAGGAGACCCGTAATTGCAGCAATGAGGATTCGCCGTATCGGCCGCACAGTCAGCTGCAGCAGTGCACAACCGAATCACCGACGTCATTCCGCAGAGCGCCGGCGGGCTTTCATTCGGGCACGAGCTTCCGCACGAACTCGTCAACGACTGCGGAGGGCAGGCTGGAGGAATGCCGTTCCCTGTCACCAATGTCCCGCAGCAGATCTGCAGACCGCAACCCCCGTCGCCTGAGGCGCCGGGGCAATCGACCGGGTAATAATTGGCGCCTTGGTCGCAAGTAGTTGCGCAAACTGAGTCTCGCGTGACCGCGTTGCCGCAGCAGTGCTGCCCGGCGCTGCAGAAATAGTTCCCGCCGTCCGGGCGCTGGCACACAGGACCCAGGCCAGCTCCCGTATCCTGGCCCGCGTCGCTGCCGGAGTCTGCGCCCGTGTCCGCGCCCGCATCCGCGGCTGCGTCCGGAGCCGCGTCCGCGCCGGAGTCCACGGCCGCATCCGATCCGGCGTCCGCCTCCGCGTCGCCACCGCCTGCCTCACTCATCTCGACGTCTGCACCCGCGTCCATCGCCCCCACGTCCACGGCAGAATCCTGTCCGCCGGTATCCGTCGCGCCGGTGTCCGTCACGGTCGCGTCCTGACTCCCATCACCCGCGGCGCCCTCGCCCATCCCCGCATCCCCAACCGTTGCAGCCCCCGCGTCGGCGTCGCCCATCGCGTCTGATCGGGCCGCATCCGCGTCCGCGCGTGTCGTCGAATCGGCCGCGCTGCCCGCATCGCCGCCGCCATCCTCGGGGGTCGTCGAGTCCGCTTCAGCGCCCCCGGCATCCTGAACACTCGTGCTCTCGCTGCTGGCGCACGCTGGAAAGAGGCCTCCAAGGGCCGCCATCGTGCAGCCAACAGATAGTGCCAATCGAGCTTTCATAAGGCCGACACCGACGGGCGGGAGCCGCACAGCCTGCCCCGACCCAACACGGATGGCAAGTTGGCCCGCGTCTCGATAGACGCACTGTGTCATGTCCCACAGCCTTGCGACCATACTTGAAATTAGGCCTTGCGACTCTGTATGGCCGCTGCATTACTTCTCGCACGGGGGCCGCGTTCGCGCGCCTTGCTTGCCCGCGTCTATGAGCAGCACCTTGAAAACGAGCCCATCCGTCCAGCGACCGACCGACCCGCCTGCTAGCGGAAAGACTCCCGCGCGAGGAGGCCGTCCACTCTATGTGCCCGAGGTGGCAGCCAGCGCAGAGGATTCCGGGCCCGACACGTCGGTCGAAGCGCTCGGCAAGTACCATGCGATCGCCGCGCTCGGCAGCGGCGGAATGTCGAAGGTGCGCCTCGCGGTGGTGCTGGGACCCGCAGGCTTTCACAAGCTCGTCGTATTGAAAGAGCTCCGCGCGAACCTGTCGAGCAGCGACCAGTTCCTGCCCATGTTCCTCGACGAGGCTCGGCTCGCGGCGAGGCTCAACCATCCGAACGTCGTCCAGACGAACGAAGTGGGGCGATCGGGCGAAACGTACTTCATTGCAATGGAGTATCTGGACGGGCAGCCGCTCACGAACGTGCTTCGTCGAACGGCCACGACCGGAGGCCTTCCGCTGGGTTGCGTGCTGCGAATCGTCGCCGACGTGTGCGCCGGCCTGCACCACGCACACGAGCTCAGGGATTTCGACGGGTCGCCTCTGCATGTCGTTCACCGCGACGTGAGCCCGCAAAACATTTTCATCACCTACGACGGGCAGACGAAGGTCGTCGACTTCGGCGTCGCCAAGGCCGACGGGCGCGCGGTCGACACTCGCGTCGGCGTGCTCAAAGGCAAAATCCGATATATGGCCCCCGAACAAGCTCGCGGGGAGCCGGTCGACCGCCGGGCGGACATCTTTTCGCTCGGAGTCGTGCTCTACGAGATGGTCGCGGTCCGGCGCCTCTGGCAAGGCAAAGACCTCGAAGCGCTGCAGGAGCTGCGTGCGGGCCGGATCCCGGGCTCGCCGAAGGAATTTCGCCCCGACCTTCCCGAAGAAGTCGACCGCATTTGCCGCCGCGCGCTTTCGGCCCTCCCGGAAGAGCGCTTCGCAACCGCGCTCGACATGCAACGCGAACTGGAGGAGTGCCTCGAGGGCCTCACCCAACCGCGCGTTACATCGCGCGCCATCGGGGAGCTCGTCTCGGGAATGTTTGAGCAGGAGCGACAGCAGATCCACGCGATCATCGAGCAGCAGCTGCGCAAACTGGAGCGTATCGTCAGCGGCGCCGACTCGTCCCTACATCTCTCGATCCCCCCGCTGACGCTCGGGGGCGCGTCCATCTCGCCCTCCTCCCCTTCTCAAATGTCGGCGCCCGAGTTCCGCGCTTGGGGGCGCACGCGACGCACGGCTGCCATGGTGGCGGCGTTTTTGTTCGCGGTGCTCCTGGGAGCGTCGTGGGCGGTTTGGCGATCGCCGGAAAAGTCGGCCTCGCCGAAAGTCGAACCGACGGCGGAGCGAGCACCGGTCCCGGCTGCCGTCGCCCCTGCGCCCGCCGCATCCACGGCAGCACCCGCCGTCGAATCGCCCATTCCAGCGCGCACGGTGAAGCGTCGCTCGCCCGAGGTCCCGGTTGCAGCGACACCCGCACCGCCGCCTGCGCCGGCGTGGAGCGTACCGAGGAAAATCAACATCGAGCCATCGCCTCCCCCCAACGCTGCGCCGCAGCCCCGGGCGCGTGCCCTGCCGGCCATCGAGGAGGACAATCCCCTTGGCGATCGGAAGTAACTGATGCGTTGGCGTCGCAAATCGAAAGGCGTGCTGCCAATCGCGCTCGCGGCTGCGCTGCTTGCGCTCACGCCCGCGCGGGCGGCAAACGGAGACGTGTCGCAAGCTAACCAGGCTGCCGCGCAGGCACTGTTCGACCAGGGCCGCCGCCTGCTCGACGAGGGCAAGTACGCCGAAGCGTGCGCCAAGTTCGAGTCGAGCCAGCGCCTCGACCCGGGGACGGGCACCCTTCTCAATCTTGCCACTTGCAACGAGCGTCTCGGTAAGCTCGCCACGGCCTGGACGCTGTTCAACGAGGCGCTCAGCCTCGCCATCCGCGACGGACGTCGCGACCGCATGTCGTTCGCGCGCGAGCACATCGTTTCCATCGAGCCTCAGCTCCCCCATCTTACGGTTGCCGTTCGCGCCTCAGGGACGGACGGGCTGTCCTTGACTATCGATGGCGCGCCCCTTGGCAAGGCTGCATGGGGAGTTGCGGCGCCCGTCGATCCCGGCGATCACGTGGTCGAAGCAACCGCGTCGGGCAAGGTGCCCTTTCGCGCGACGGTGAAGTTGGCGCCGACCGAGTCGAGAACCCTCGAGGTCCCCGCGCTCGACGATGATCCAGAAGCGTCCGCCAAACTCAACAAGGGCGAGGGGCAGGCGCTGGGAACGGCGTCGGCAGAGTTACCGGCGCCGCCCGGCCCCACGGGAAACGGAACTGGGAACGCCACCCGCCGACTGGCTGGTGAAATCGCTTTGGGCGCGGGCGCCGTGGCGCTCGGCATCGGGACTTACTTCGGCCTTCGCGCGATGTCGATTTGGAGCGATGCCAACGCGAACTGCACGCAGGACGCCTGCAGCGCCTATGGTGAGTCTCGCACGAAGGATGCGCGATCGGCGGCCCGCGCTGCGGACGTCGCCCTCGGAATCGGCGTTGCGGCCGTCGGCGCGGGGGTCGTGCTGGTTCTGACTGCCGCGAGCGGACAGAGCTCGCAGCCGGCGGTCGGCCGCACGCCCGAGAGGAGCGGCCGCCACTGGACCGTCCGCCGCACGCCCGAGGGGAGCGGCCGCCATTTGACCGTCAGCGCGACGTTGACGGCTTATGCGCAGGGTGGCGGGCTGGCGCTTCACGGTGTCTGGTGAGCTCCCGAGGCTTGCGCCGGATCGCCGCGGCAAGCGCATTGGCGCTGGTCTCGGCCTGCGAGCTGGTGGTGGGGATCAAAGACCGACCGCTCGCGCAGGAGCCAGACGGAAGCTCCCCGTTGGCCGACAGCACGATGCAGGGTCAGGCCGATGCTCCGGACGACACGACGCGGCAGGGCGAGGTCAGCACGACGACGGACGCTCCTCAGGCACCCCATGACGCGTCGTCCGACGCGCCCGGCGTGACCGACGGTCATCCGGCGAAGGAGGCAGGCCCGTGCGACAACGCCCTCGTCCCTGACAACCCCGGCTTCGACGACGGAACGCAGGATCTCGTCTTGCAGCTCGCGCTTCGCACCGTGGATCTCGGCATTCGTTGGGGCGCGACGGCCGACGCCGCTCCGCCGTTTCCGGGCTACAACCTCGACGGACTTCTTAGCTGCCCGGACCAACCGTGCATGACGAAAAAGCCGCAGACGATCCATTGCGACGCAGGGTTGTGGTGCGGTATCGACAATGCCGCGCTCCCTCTTTTTCAGACGTTCGCGCAGCTCACCAATGGTCGCTTCAACCAGCAGTCGTATAACGACGAGCTCACGGCAGGGAGCTACGGAATCATCTTTCGCGTCCGCTCGTACAACGGCGGCGCGAACGACCAAAGCGTCGAATTTTCTGCATTCGACTCGAACGGCACATTGTCTCCCGACAGCGGGTCCGACCACCCCATGCCGCAATGGAACGGCAATGACGTTTGGACACTCGACTACGGCAGCGTCATCGGCGGAACCGGCGTGACGGCCTATCCACATGAGATCGACATCAACGCCTACGTGAACAATCACGTGCTCGTCGCGCATGTCGACCATCCGATCACGCTGTACGGGGGCCCGATCCTGGGCACGCTGGTGTTCCAAACGACGGGAACGACCATCACCGGCACCATCACGCCGGACAGCAGCGGCTCGGGCTACCACATCGACGACGGCGTCATTGCCGGGCGATGGCCGACGCAGAACATTCAGGCCGGCCTCAAGGCCACGACCGATCCACTCGTGGACGGCGCCTACCTTTGCCCGGCCCCGGGCTCGTCCTACCCGACCATCGCCAAGATTATCTGCAACGGCGCGGACCTGACGGCCGACCCGAGAAAGCAGGATCCCGGCACCCTGTGCGACGCCATCTCGTTCGCCAACGGCTTCACTGCGAGAACGGCCGTCATGGGTCCGGTGACGATGCGAGCGTCGCCGTATACTACGTGCCCCAACGCGGGCATCGAGAACTGCGAATATTGACGGCCTTCTCATCCGCGACTTTCTCCTGGCGTACCGGCACCTTGGCGGTCCTGTCCTGCATGGCGGGCTCGCTGGTGGGGTGCCGAGACGTGTCGAGGTTCACGACGTCGGGCGACCACTACGAGGGCAGTGTCGTCCCCGCCGACTTCGTTCGCATCGGGATAGGCGCGGACACCAAGGCATGCCTGACGATCGACGCGAATCGTCTTCAGGAAGCGCCTGGAACCTTTTCGACCGACGACGGGCGCTTTCGCGCCGTGCCACTCCGATCCATTGCGCCGATCTGGCATGACCCGCTGTCGACGCTCTCCTTCGGCGAGGGACGCCTGGAGAACCTGATTTACGGGGCTGCGGCGAGCTCGCCGTTCGACAGTGGTGCCGGCGAAGATGTGCTCGTCGTCATTTCACTCATGCAGGCGCGCGATGTGGAGGTCCGGCTCATTCACCCGAGGGGCGACCTGTTTGCCGTCTTCGACCTGCAGCGCGCGCCGGGATCATGCTCGTACTAGGCATCGAGTCCTCGTGCGACGAGACCGCTGCGGCGGTCGTCGATGAGTTCGGGCATGTCCATGCCGACGTCATTCAGTCGCAGGTAGCGCTTCATGCTCCATACGGAGGGGTCGTTCCCGAGCTTGCGTCGCGGGACCATGTGCGCAATGTCGCGCCCGTGGTCCGCGCAGCCCTTGCCCGCGCGGGGCGCGCCCTGGCGGACATCGATGGCGTCGCAGTGACCAATCGGCCCGGGCTCGTCGGTGCGCTTCTCGTCGGCGTCCAAACAGCCAAGGGCATCGCTTGGGCGGCCGACAAACCGCTCGTCGGCGTTGATCACCTGATGGGCCACGTCCTTTCGGCCTTCCTGCGGCGCGAAGCCGAGGATGCGCCCGCGCCGCGTTACCCGTTCGTGAGCTTGCTCGCTTCGGGCGGTCACACCGCGATCTATCGCGTCGACGCACCGCGCTCAGACGCCATCGTCGAGCTCGGCGCGACGCGCGACGACGCGGCCGGCGAGGCCTTCGACAAGGTCGCCAAACTGTTAGGGCTCGGATATCCAGGCGGCCCCCGCGTCGACCGACTGGCCGCGCTTGGAAGTGCATCGCGCGTAAAGCTCTCGGTGCCGATGGCTGCTCGGGACTCGCTGGACATGAGCTTCTCCGGAATCAAGACGCAAGTGGCGCAGATGGTCGCAAAGCACGAGACCAGCCTTGCGGACGGCAACGCCAACGCCCACGCCGGAAATAGCGCTGACGATTCGTGGGTGCGAGACCTGTGCGCGGCGTTTCAAGCGGCGGTGACGAGCGTTCTGGCACGCAAGGCGATCGAGGCCGCGACGCGCGAGCGAGTGAGCGATGTCGTCCTCGGCGGCGGAGTTGCCGCCAACAGCGAGCTGCGCAAGCGCATGTGTGAAGCCGGTGTCGAGCGCGGCATTCGGGTCCTTCTTCCCACCCCCGCCAGCTGCACCGACAACGCGGCCATGATTGCCTATGCCGGCTCGGTCCGACTGATGAGCGGCGAGCAGGATGGATGGGATCTCGCCGTCGCAAGCCGGACGGCGCTGCAGCGAACGACGCGCAAGGGCCGAGGAAAACGTTGAGTCCGCTGGCGTGGGTTTCGGCTGGGGGGCTCTTCGGGGGGAGCGGCCGCGCTCCCCCCGGGTAATAAGGGCTTTCACAGCGCGTCGGCCGAGCGGAGCCGCGAAGGAGTGAAAGCGTGACCACGCCGGAGCGGCGGAGTCGAGGCCGCACTAGACAGGTACGTGGATCTCGGTGAGGTGCGCCGTGGTCCATGTGGTAGGGCACCGGCGCGCGCTGATGCTGTTTTCTCCCCCAGGCGAGGAGTACTCTTGGGACCATGGCCATGACTGTGGGAACGACCTATTTGTACGGCGATTCGACGCCGGCTCCGCTCGAGATGGACTTCATCGCGTTTCTGCGCGAGGTCTTCGATTGCGGTGCAAAAGTGTTGCAATGCGACGCTCGCATCGTGGAAACCCTTCAGCGAGTCGACGCGCTCTCCGAGGCGACCGAGAGAGACATCGAGTCTGCGGAGACCCTCGCCGCCGAGGTCGCGGAGTCGCTCGACATGGCCGACGTGGGGGACCGCGACTCGATTGCGGCTCGCTGCGCCGCCCGGATCCGGCAAAGCATTCATGACTTGGTGTTCGCGGAAGCCGAAGCGGCGCGAGCTGCGGTGACTTCGGGCAAAACTCGCGCTGCGCAGACAGCGACGATCGAGCGTGAAGCCTGTTTCAAGGCGCTCGAGGGGCTGCTTTTGCGCCATTCGCTGCCCGAGTCGGTAACTTCGACACGGGTGCGCATCGAGGCCGGCTCGCGCTACGACGCGCAACTCAGCGGGGTGGCACCTTATGGGCTGGAATGGAAGCTTTCGCTTGCCATCCCCGAGGCACACCCAATGGCCAGCATCTTGCGCGTCGAACGAGTCGTCGCTCGACTCGAGGTCGAAGCGCCTGAAGAAGCGGGCTGGCTCCACAAGGAAGTGAAGATTCGACGACAGCGACTCGATCGATTGTACGTCTCGGAGCTCTCGCTCGACCCGGCGCAGACGACCATCAAGTTGCGGGCCATGCCCGATGGGACCGGCGCCGGGTTCGACCTCAACCATCGGCACGAAACCGGACGTATGCAGC
>Ga0210409_10001171_pt1 | contig 35660 bp, 30 predicted proteins | sample IncBWH17MmetaG_FD_161649 | JGI IMG/M metagenome (GOLD analysis project Ga0210409, IMG submission 161649) | Forest soil microbial communities from Barre Woods Harvard Forest LTER site, Petersham, Massachusetts, United States - Inc-BW-H-17-M | ecosystem: Environmental > Terrestrial > Soil >... | reverse complement strand
GACATTTGCACGGCCGGTGGTGCGGCGCATCGGAACGTAAGTAGTAATTTTATCGCCGGACGCTTCGATTACGTTGGCGAGCATGAAGTTGCGCGCTTTGGAGACGAGGCATTTCAAGTCGTCGTCAGTGAGATCTGAAATCGTTCGAAACGGATTAATCCCACAGGAGAAACAGATCTCCGACTTAAAAATATTGCCGATTCCCGAAAGCAGCGATTGCGTAAGCAGGCCGACGCCAATTTCCAAGTCTGGCCGGGCGCGCAATCGCGCTATGACTTCGGATTCATCGAAGGTTTCGGCGAGCGTCGAAGGCCCGACGGATCTGAATCCCTCGCGGCGGGTGAGCGAATCTGCGGTGTGGAATTCCGCAATGGGAACGTTGAAGGCCACCGCCAAAATTTTCGACGTGCCAATTACGACGCGCATATCGTAGCGCCGGCGTTGCCATGTTTCGCCTGGGCGGTAGATATGCCAACTGCCACTCATGAGCATGTGCGAGAGAAGGATGAGATTGCCGGAAAAATATGTCAGCAGCCACTTCCCTTGCGCTTCTACTTTTTCGACGGTTCGTCCTACAACTCCCTGATCGACTTCTACGCGGGAAAGGTGCGGCAAAGCTGATTCGAAAGAAGTGACGGTTTGGCCTGCGAGCGCAAGATTCAAGGTGCGAGCCGTGCGATAAATGGTGTCGCCTTCGGGCATCTCAAGCGGTTTCCTGAATGTCCGGGGCGTCGTCCTCTTCAGGCTCGTCGCCGGTATCGGCGGTAACAATGAGAGGCTTGGTGCGGCGCATTTGATACCCGAGCACGGTATTCACGAAGCGAGCATCTTCCAGATAGGAAGCCAGAAAATGTTCGCGTGCTGGAGCGTTGTTGATTTCGCCAATCAAAAGACCTTGCCGAAGATTGAGACGCCGGATGGCCAGTTCCGCCAGTTTCTTGGCGAGCTCTCGTGCGAAGAGGCTGCGCTCGGGTTCAGACTCGGGAGGAAAAACACGCAAAGCCGGGTTGCGGCGCCGCAAAAAGGCGGCGAGCTGTCCATTCATCAAGATTACTGACGCGCCGGCCGTTCGCGCCATGGAATGATGAGTGAGCGGCTCATCGGATTCGCCTTCGATCTTTGGCCAGGGGATCAACGTGCCGTAGGGGTTAGCGGGATCGGTGGCGGCAAGATGCAAAACTTCCGGTGTCGCAGGATCGATTCGCAGGCTGCGCAACATATCCACCGCGGCAGGCATAGCGAATTGTGCGGCGCCCAGGCCGGCGACAAACATGCCGCGGCGCACCCAGCCACTGTCTTCCATGGTTTTTAGCGCCGGGTAAATGGTGTTGTAGCCGCCAGGAATATTTTCTGCGATGGCCGTCTCGCGCATCACGATGCCGTGGCGCTGCAGAATTTGCTGCGAGATGTTGGCGCTCCATTGCGTCGGGGTCAGCGCGGCGGTGATGCGTTGGCCAATAAGGGACCAGCGTCCATGCGCTTGTCCCGTAGCAGTCCGCGAGCGCAGACGCCGCAAATATCCGGGGGAACCTGGCCGCTCGTCACCGAACGACTCATGCTTGCGTTTGCGATCATCGGGTCGCACCAGTTTGCGAAGCGGATAAAACGTATCGTTAGTAATTCTGCCGGCCCACACTAGCTGCCAGAGAGCCTCGACGGTATCGCCGGGGAAACCACCGCCGCAGGCAGCATGAACTTCGGAAAAGAAGGATGCCCCTTGCCGGGCGAGAAATTCAGCAATTTTTTCGGCGCGTTCGGAGTGGGGAGTCTGGTCCGGCACGACTTGGCCTGTGACTGTGCCCGCTAGCGCGGCGGCGTCCGGTAACCGTAAGAGCGGCAATGCTTCAGTCAGATACAACGCGATGCGGCCGTTGCGATCTCCGATTTGCTCAACGCCTACCCAAGTCACTTCCCCGGCGGCCATGAGCGTATCGAGATTGCCGGGTTGATAGTCGGCGACACGCGCGGGCAGAATCTCGGTTTCCAATTCCGAAACCAGCAACGCAGCGCCCTGCAAGGCCTCAATGGTGTCGAGCAAAGCGTCCAGCCCGCGACGTGTAACGGTAACTCCTTGCCATCGCGTCGAGAATCTGACGAATGTGGATTGCTCGACCGGCTCGATTTCGCGGCGTAAACGGGCGAGACTTTTTCTGCGGATTTGCCGCAACACTTCCGGGTCGCACCATTCGCGGTGATGACCGTTGGGCCTGAACTCTCCTTCCAGCAATTTGCCTTGGGAATTTAATTGGGTCAGCACAGCATCGACCGCAGGCCTCTGCAACTGATAGCGCGTAGCAATGTCAGCGGTTGTGAATGGGCCGTGAGTGCGGGCGTAGCGGCGAATGATCTCCGTTAAAGGATCAGCGGGAGCTTGAAGAAAGGCCTCGGCTAGACCGGGCGGCAACGGGGTGCCCAATGCATCGCGGTAACGGCCGGCATATTCGGCGGGGATGGTTCGTCGTTCGCCGGCAACGCGAACTCCTACGGCACGGCGAGCGTTGACCAATTCGACAGCGGTAGCGGCGACTTGCGGGCTGGCGCAGCGCGCGGCAATTTCGGCGTCGGACAAATCGCCAAGCTTCAACAACAAATCGTGCAGGCCGTCGGCGTGACGCGCCTGATAGTCCGGCTCCAGGGCCTGAAGCTTTGCTTCCACTTCATCCAACGCGGCTGGGTCAAGCAGTTCGCGCAAATCGGTATCGCCGAGTAATTCTTCCAGCTGCGATTGATCGATGGATAGCGCCTGCGCGCGGCGCTCGGCTAGCGGCGCATCGCCTTCATAAATGTAATTGGCGATGTAAGAAAAGAGCAGTGCGCCCGCAAAAGGCGAGGGCTTATCGGATTCCACTCGCGTCAATCGAATTTCACCGCGCTGAATTTTGCCGAGAATTCCTGCAGCAGCAGGCAAATCAAATACGTCGCGGATACATTCACGGTACGTTTCCAGAATTATGGGAAAAGAAGAAAAGCGAGAAGCCACGGCTAATAAATCGGCGGCACGCTTGCGTTGTTGCCACAATGGAGCGCGCATACCGGGCCGGCGCTTTGGCAAAAGCAGGGCGCGAGACGCTGCTTCTCTAAATTTGGCGGCGAATAAAGAAGTGGAGCCCAGTTGGCGCAAGACCAATTCCTTAAATTCCGCAGGAGACAACATAAAATCTTCGATTTCTACGGCAGCGTCACTGTCCGGGAGTCGCAAGACAAAACCGTCATCGGACCACATGGATTCAACTTCGATGCCGCGTTCAGCGCGCAATTTGGCGATCACGGCCATGCACCACGGGGCATGCACACGACTGCCAAATGGAGTCAAGACGCATATACGACGATCGCCAAGTTCATCGCGGCAAATTTCCACGACCACATCCTCGTCGCTGGGCACGCGTTGCGTAGCCGCAACTTGATCTTGCAGATAGCGAAGAAGATTTTCTGCGGCATTAACATCCAGGCTATGTTCTTCAACGAGTTTCGAAAATGCGACGGAGCGGGGCACGGCGAGCAGTTCGCGAGTCATGCGTCCAATTTTTTCGCCGAATTCGGCTGGCCGACCAGCGGTGTCGCCATGCCAGAAGGGCATTTTCCCAGGCTCGCCGGGCGCGGGAGAAACGAGCACGCGATCGTGAGAAATATTTTCGATTCGCCAAGTGGAGGCGCCGAGGATGATCGTGTCGCCCGCCCTGCTTTCGAAAACCATTTCTTCGTCAAGTTCGCCGACACGCGCGCCTTTGGTGGCGCCGGCGAGAAATACTCCGTACAAGCCGCGATCTGGGATGGTACCACCGTTGATGATGGAGACCTGCCGCGCGCCCTGCCGGGTCGTTAATTTATTGGCGAGCCGATCCCAGGTAAGCCGCGGGCGCAGTTCAGCGAATTCATCCGAGGGATAGCGCCCCGAAAGCATATCCAGCACGCCCTCGAAGGTTCCCAAAGTTAAGCCCGCATAGGGGGCTGCGGACTGCACGACCTTAAAAATATCAGCGGCATCCCACAGCTCCATCGAGACCATGGCAACAATTTGCTGCGCCAGCACGTCGAGCGCATTGCGCGGGTAGTGCACGGACTCGACGTTGCCGTCGTACATGGCGCGGGTGATGGCCGCGCAGGCGACCAGGTCGGCACGATACTTGGGATAAATGACGGCGGAGCTGACCGCACCGACGTGATGGCTAGCGCGCCCGACTCTTTGCATGCCGCTGGCGACCGAGGACGGAGATTCGATCTGCACCACCAGATCGATGGCGCCCATATCGATCCCCAATTCGAGAGAAGACGTAGCGACCAAGCCACGCAAAGTTCCAAGTTTCAGTCGATCTTCAATCTCTTTGCGCTGCGCCACGGCCACGCTGCCGTGATGCGCGCGCACCAGAATTTCACCGGCCAATTCATTTAAGGCGGCGGAGATTCTTTCTGCGAGGCGCCTGCTATTCACAAAAATCAAGGTGGAACGATGAGAGCGCACCAACTCCAGCAGCTTCGGATGGATAGCACTCCAGATGGAAGGCCGCGTAGGGCCCTGTGACGCCGGTCCACTGGGCAAACGCTGGACTTCATCGAGGCGGGTCATATCCTCAACGGGAATTTTCACGCGCAGATCAAGACGCTTCGGTTCGCTGGCGTCAATTATCGTGACGGAACGATAGACCACCGCGGGAGTGTCGCTCTCCGGCTCAGGCAGAATTGCCGACCCATTAGCGGCGGTGATGGAGGCTGATTCTTTGGTACGACCCGTGTCGACGCCGCCTAAATAGCGAGCTACCTCTTCCAGGGGACGCTGCGTGGCGGAAAGACCGATCCTTTGTAATCGCCGCCCACACAAATGCTCCAGCCGCTCCATCGACAACGCCAGATGCGAACCGCGCTTGCTGGGCACCAGCGCATGAATCTCATCGATGACCACCGTCTCGACGGAGCGCAGCGATTCACGCGCATTGGAAGTCAGCAACAGGTAAAGAGATTCTGGTGTGGTGATGAGGATGTCCGCAGGATGACGCAAAAAGCGCGCGCGCTCTGCTGGTGGCGTGTCGCCGGTTCGAATGGCAACCTGTGGTTCATGAAATTCAACTCCCATTCGCTTGGCCGCCTGGGCAATACCAATCAGGGGCGCCCGCAAATTGCGCTCCACGTCGACGGCCAACGCTTTGATGGGCGAAATGTACAGAACACGGCAACGCTGCTGCTTTTCTGTAACCGGCGAGAACATGAGCCGGTTGATGCACCAGAGAAAGGCTGCCAGAGTCTTGCCTGTTCCGGTGGGGGCAAGGATTAAAGTCGATTCACCGCGCGAGATGGCCGGCCAGCCCTGCAGTTGCGGCTTGGTCGGCGCCGCGAAAACGGCTTCGAACCACTCGCAAACCGGGGGGGCAAACAGACCAGCATCGAGCTTCGCTGAAGCGTTCGATGAGAGATGGTCAGGATCGGACATACCAGGTCCCTATTTAGATGCGGGAATTAACGAAATTGTTGGGAAAGCAGGCGAGGCCCTTAGGCGGCGTTTGCTTTGCGTTTGTTCACCAAAGCGATCGCCATGTCCAGTTCCGTGCCAACTAAAATGATTACGATGGCCACGTAAATCCAGGTCATCAAAATCACGAATCCCGCCAATACGGTGTACACCTGAGGAACCGTAGGGCTGTAAAGCAAGAAAAGATTGAAGCCCACCGATGCGGTCAAGATCCCCGCTACTGAAAAAATGTTACCGATGGTAAACCATCGCCAAGTCCGCTTCAGGTCAGGAAGAAAATGATTGATCAAAGTCAGCGCCACGAACATGAGGAACAACGTTCCAAGCCACCAGGCGACCACGCTCCATCGAAAGTGGATGGTACCCACAAATTTGAGTTCACTATATATTTCGCGCGTGGCCCAGTGGCCGAGGGTCCAAAGTCCGAAAGCCAACAAGCAGAATAAGGAAGCTATGAGGGTCGTCACGGTGGCGATGGCTCGCTTCTTCCAGTAGCTACGGGTATCCCTGCCGCAGCAGGCGATGCTCAGAGCTTCCATCAGGCTCATAAAGCCCGAAGAAGCGCTCCACACCGATGCCAACAATCCGAAGGAAAGATATCCTGTGTACCCGCGCGTCAGATCCAGGATGGTGGCAAAAACCGCTTGCCTGGAACGATTAGGGAAATAATCGGTGATCCATTGCGCGAACGATTGCCATAACGTCGTTGATGGAAGCCATCCTACAATGGCAGCAAGAACAATCAGGAAAGGCACCAGCGACAGCACGAAATAAAACGAAACCTGGGCCGCGAGATCCAAAATATGGTCTTCCCTCACCCGCGAAAAGGTGAGCTCGATAACTTCGGATAACCCACGTCGTAATGCGGTGCTGCGCCTGAAAAAACGGTACCAGCGGTGACCCGCGGACCTCTTAGATGTTACCGGCGCTCTAGACTGGAGCTCGGCGGAATGCAATCGACGGCTTGGGTTAGAGTGTCGCATCTGTTGAAAGGATCGCTGATGCGGTGTTGTGCACACGAACAGATAAAAGCGCCAAAATAGATGATAATGCAGAAGAAGGGGTAAAAACTCAGGAATCGGACAGAGCTCTCCGGGCGGCATTTAGGGGTTGTCATCGAAAATCGATTACAGCTATACTCCTGGTGCTTTATCTGACGGTCCCCGACAGTGTAGTGAACGAAGCGCCTCTCCCCAGCAGGCGTAGTAAGACCAAACAAACTTTATAAAAATTTTAAAACTCGAGCATCCTCCTGCCCGGCCGCTCGTTCTATCCTGGAGAATCAGATGAAGCACCCTGCGATGTTCCCGTTCGCAATTCGTTCTTTTGCGAGGGGTTCAGCGAAAAATTTTTCTGGCGCGAGATTTGATCTCTTGAAATCCACAATTGCCTGGCGAATACGGTTTGCCATCTTACTCCCAGTGTTGATGTTTTTGGTTCTCGGGGCCCAAGCACAAACCAACGTGGCAACCCAGCACAACGATAATTCCCGTACTGGACAGAACAACAACGAAACGACCCTCACTCCCTCCAATGTAAATAGCAACACGTTCGGAAAGCTGTTTTCCTATCAGCTTGACGGCCAGGCTTATGCCCAACCACTTTACGTGGCGGGGGTGACGATGGGCTCAGGCACTGTGCAAGCGGGCACCACGCACAATGTGGTGTTTGTTGCCACCCAGCACGATAGCGTTTACGCCTTCGACGCAGACAGCAATGGCGGATCCAACGCCTCGCCACTTTGGAAAATTACTCTGCTGGATTCAGCGCATGGAGCGGGATCCGGAGCCACTACAGTGCCTAGCGGTGATGTGGGCACCGATGACATCACTCCGGAAATTGGGATCACCGCTACCCCGGTGATCGACACGAATTCGAATACCATTTATGTGGTCGGTAAGACCAAAGAAAGCAGCAGTTATTATCAACGCCTTCATGCTCTCGACATCACCACTGGCGCGGAAAAAACTGGCTCCCCCGTTACCCTCTCCGCGCAAGTGAATGGAAATGGCAACGGCAGTTCCGGTGGTGTGTTGCGTTGGGACGCCAAGTTGGAAAATAACCGTCCCGGGTTGCTGCTGCTCAACGGGACGGTGTACATCGCTTTTGCGGCCCACGGTGACCAAGGGCCGTACCACGGCTGGATCCTCGCCTACAACGCGGCAACCTTACAGCAAACCAGCGTTTTTTGCCCAACTGCGAACGGAGCAGCCTCTGGTATCTGGATGTCCGGCGCCGGCTTGGCCGCGGACACCATTAATTCGGGGCGCCTGTTCGTGGCTACCGGTAACGGGGCGTTCAATGCAACGGCACCGTACAACAACAGCATGAGCTATGGCGATGATCTGATTCGCATCGAGACTAGCACTGGCGCCATGAAGGTTAGCGATCAATTTACCGCATTCAACCAAAATTACCTCAGTACTAACGATCTAGATCTGGGCTCCGGCGGCGTGATGTTGCTTCCTGACCAATCCTCTGGTGGCCACACGCATCTCATGGTGCAGGCAAGCAAGGAGGGTCGAATCTACCTCGTAGACCGAGATAATCTCGGCGGATACAACTCCAGCTCAGACAACATCGTTCAGGAAATTGTTGGTCAGATCGGGGGAGTCTGGGGTTCTCCTGCCTATTGGAATGGACATATATACTTTTGGGGAAGTAACGACAGCTTGAAGTCGCTTTCTTTTTCCAACGGCAGCATTGGCAACATCACCGCCGAGTCCTCAGAAAATGGCGGCTACCCGGGCCCAACGCCATCGATTTCTTCAAATGGTAGTAGCAATGGAATTGTTTGGGACGTCTTGAGCAGCGCGTATACCTCTGGTGGCCCAGCGGTGCTTCTCGCGCACGACGCGACTAACGTCTCCAATACGTTGTACAGCAGCAACCAAAATTCCAGCCGCGATAATCCCGGCGGGGCTGTCAAGTTTGCCGTGCCCACGGTAACCAATGGAAAAGTGTATGTCGGCACTTCTAACTTTTTGAGTGCTTATGGGCTGTTGGGCGCGGCGCCGCTAGCCTCCGCCCCGGTTTTAAATCCTGGAGGTGAGAATTTCACCGGGTCAATTTCCGTGACGATCACGGACAATACTCCAGGCGCATCCATTTTCTACACCACGAATGGCAGCACGCCTACCACCTCATCCACGAAATACAGCGGACCGATCAACGTCACTGCAAGCGAAACTATCAATGCCATCGCCAGCGCTTCGGGATACCGGCCCAGCGCAGTCGTGTCCGAGACTTATAATCTGCAGTCCCAGTCGGGCGGTGGCGGTTCGTCGACAATCAGCTTTGGCAGCGGCTTCGGTTCAGCGCAAACCTCGCTCAGGTTTAATGGAAGCGCCGGCTTAAGTAATGGCCTATTGCAATTAACGAATGGCGGGTCGAATGAAGCGGGAAGTGCGTGGTTCAATTCGGCGGTTAACATTTCTCAATTCACAAATGATTTTGCGTTCCAATTGGTGAATCCCAATGCCGACGGCATTACCTTCACGATTCAGAATGCTGGTTTAACCGCGCTAGGTGGCATGGGGGGTAACTTAGGCTACGCAGGCATAGCCAACAGCGTCGCGGTGAAGTTCGATTTGTATAACAACAGCGGGGAGGGGATTAATTCCACCGGCTTATATCAAAACGGCGCGCTGCCCATTATTCCAGCCTCCGATCTGACGAGCTCGGGCATTAATTTGCACAGCGGAGACAAGCTCTCCGTACATATGACCTATAACGGCGCCACGCTTGCTATGACTATCACCGATGGGACGACCGGCGCTGTGTACAACACCAGTTGGCCGATTAACATTGCGCAGGTCGTCGGAGGCAACACGGCCTACTTGGGATTCACCGGCGGGACAGGTGGGTTAACGGCCACACAAAACATTCAGACCTGGACCTTCGTGAGCGGCACGCAGCAGCAGGCGACGGCAACTGCTCCGATCTTCTCGCCTGCTATAGGCAGCTATACTACAGCCCAGTCGGTAACTCTCTCAACGCCCACTCCTGGCGCCTCGATCCATTACACGACGGACGGTTCCACACCCACGGCTTCGTCAACACTTTACTCGAAAGCGATTACGGTAAGTGTTACTGAGACGATCAAGGCCCTCGCAGTAGCTAGCGGTTACTCGAATAGTTCAATCTCCTCCGGCACTTACACCATTAGCTCTCCTAGCTCGGGCGGTGGGGGCGGAGGAGTGGGTTTGGGAGCCGGCTTTACCGCGGGGACGATGGCGCTCAATGGCAGCGCGGCATTGAACGGAACAAGACTGCGTCTGACGGATGGCGGTGGAATGGAAGCCTCTGCCGCGTGGTACAACTCATCGGTAAACATCCAACAATTCACGACTAGTTTCAGTTTCCAGCTTTCGCCGGGCAGTAACCCAACAGCGGACGGATTTACATTCGCAATTCAGGGCAACAATACCGCTGCTTTAGGTGCCTATGGCGGCGGCCTGGGATACGCGGGCGGCGCTCTATCGCAGAAAAGCGTAGCGATCAAGTTTGACCTTTACGACAATGCGGGCGAAGGAGTGAATTCGACCGGGTTGTTTACCAATGGTGCGTCTCCCACCACGCCATCGGTCGATCTGAGCGGCAGCGGCATCGATCTACACAGTGGCGACGTCATGAACGTCCAGATCAACTATGACGGAACAAATCTGTCCATGACCATCACCGATCCCACCGCGAACGCCACCTTCACACACGCGTGGCCGGTGAATATCTCGTCGCTGGTCGGCGCAAATACTGCTTTTGCAGGATTTACAGCAGGAACTGGCGGTTTAACCGCGATCCAAGACATTATCAATTGGACGTTCACGCCTGGAGCAAGCGTGCCAGTTCCGCCGCCAGGCGGCGGTGGCAGTATAAGCGCAATCAATTTTGCATCCGGATTCACGGCTAGCGGAATGCAGTTCAATGGGAACTCTGTTTTAGTCGGCAACCGCCTCCAACTAAGCGATACCTCTACAACCTTTGAAGACAGCAGCGCATTCTGGAATCAAAAGGTAAGCGTTCAAGGTTTCACGAATGATTTCACGTTTCAAATAGCGAATCCCGGCGCCGACGGGATTACCTTCGCCATTCAAGGGTCATCACCAAGTGCGCTCGGGGTCGTCGGGGGAAGCCTGGGATACGGAGGGATGTCCAATAGCGTTGCTGTGAAATTTGATATTTATGACAACGCTGGTGAAGGAACCAATTCGACGGGCCTCTATGTTAATGGAGCGGTCCCCTCAGTTCCAGCAACCACGATAGGAGGGGGAGTTAATCTTCAATCTGGCGACGTCATGGCGGTGCATATGACTTACGACGGCACCACGTTGACGATGACCATCACCGATACTTCGAATCCGAGCCAGACGTTTACCACCAGTTGGCCGGTCAACATTCCCGCCACGGTGGGCTCGACCGCCTACGCAGGCTTCACCGGTGCTACCGGAGGTTTGACTTCCACGGAGCAGATATTGACGTGGTCCTACAGTACAGGCGCCTCTGCTAACGCGCTGGTAGTGTCAACAGCGAATCTGGCAGCCGCCGCAACTACATCCGGCCCAGCCGTTCAAGTATTCAGCTACCAGAACTTTCCCGACAATTTGGGCACCATGTTCTATTCCACCAATGTGGGAGATAACGTGACCTTCATGGTCAACGTTCCTGCGGCCGGGACGTATGACGTGAAAATTTCCTATAAGCAGTATCAGCCTCGCGGCATCGTGCAAACAGCGATCAACAGGGTCAACGTTGGCCCTCCTATTGACCAATTCATATCCAACGGTGATGCCTACGCCGTCACGGATTTGGGAGCTGTTAATTTTCCGAGCGCCGGAAGCTATCCATTTACATTTACGGTGATCGGAAAGAACCCCGGCAGTACGGCTTACAGCCTGGCGTTCGACGACATTATTCTGACTAAACAATAATCAGTGATTCGGGATTTGTACTCACAAAAAGGGACGCCGCGGTTGTTAAACAACGGCGCCCCTTTTTTCTTCCACTTAGATCTTCCGTTTCGATACTTCGGTGTCTTGCGCGCCTGGGTCATTAACCTGGGGGCCATCGCATGCTTCTTCCGCCTAATAAATGAAGATGCAGGTGCAGCACTGACTGGCCCGCGTTCTGGCCGGTATTGATTACGGTGCGAAAACCTTGCTGCAAATCTCTTTGCCGGGCCAGCTTCGCCGCCACCGTCTGCAAATGACCCAGCATTAATTCATCCTCGTCAGTCACATCTTCCAATGAGACGATGTGTTTACGCGGGCATATCAGCAAATGCGTGGGCGCTTGCGGGCCAATGTCTTCAAAAGCGAAAACGTCAGGGTCTTCGTACACAATTTTTGCGGGGATTTGTTTCGCAGCGATTTTGCAGAAAAGACAGTCGGCGCTCATTGATTTTCTCCCGCCTCCGAAAAGGTATCATCGAGCCGAATTACCATGGGCGTAACTCCTTCGCTTGAGCGCAGGCGCTCCCCGAATTCCTTGGCCGCTTCTTCGCCGGATACCTTGCCCACATGCACTCGGTAAAAAGCTCCGCTGCTGGTGTCGTAGCGTTTAACAAACGTGGGAGAATACGTGGCGCTCAAACGTTCGCGAAATCGCTCGGCATTGACGCGCTCGCGAAACGATCCTACTTGAATTGTAAAAAATCCCGCCTCGGGATTTATGCCTGTCGATAAAACCTCCAGGCGCACTGGCACGACTCCCGGGCCGATGGAATCTATCTCGAGTGCTGCCGCATAAGAAAGATCGATAATGCGGTTATTCACGAACGGACCTCTATCAGTAATGCGCACCACGGTGGATTTTCCATTTCGCTCGTTAGTGACCCGCACCATGGTTTCAAACGGCAGCGTGCGATGCGCGGCGGTGAGTTTGTTCATGTCATAAATTTCGCCATTTGACGCCTGGCGTCCGTGGAAGGGCAGGCCGTACCAAGACGCTTCGCCTTTTTCCTCGTAGCCTGCGGGCACTGGAATGGCGGCGGTGTCCCGGCGGCGCTTTGCAGCGGCCCCGGAACGCGACGAGGCAGGCGGGGGTGGGTTCTTGGCGGATTCCGAGGCCGTTTCAGGCGTGGAAGAGGTGTCGGTCGGCGGCTGGCTAGCCGCTACCGGTCTGCGCGAGGCACATCCTGAGACCATGGAAAGAACAGAGCCTACCAGAATTATTAAGACGACAAATTTGAAGGAGTCAACTTTAGGACTGGGCCGGCTGGTAGGAAATATTTGGGAATTGCGTCGGTGGCCGGATTGCTGTCGCGGTATCGCTGCGTTCACTGGCGGCCCATGGTTGCGTGCGTTGCTCCTTCGTTGCTAATGAGCGTTTTTCGTGGACTCCGTCTCGCGAGCCGTATTGCGCGCTTCGAGCTTCTTCGCGGCGTCAGTCAGCAACTCCGAAACCTCGCGAAGGAATCGTGCGGTGCGCTTTTCTGTGCCGGGAGCAACTTCTTCTTCCACATATTTGCGCAACCTCGCCAGTTCTTTATCGAGCCGCTGCCCAATTTCCTCAAATTTGTCCATGTTTTGCCCTCTTACCGTAACCGAGCCGTCGCAAGTCAGACAACTTCGCCGACTTCGGTATTATAGGAACGCGGTGTGCGGGTCGCAAGGAGGAGAATTGGCGCTTCCCTATCAGTGGCAGATGCGCGTGAATCGCTGGCGAAGCGCGATGAGCGGATTTTTTGGAGGGGGCGGTGATCAACAGCCGCGGCCCAAAATTTGTCCCGCCTGCGGAACGCTGGTGGGCATCAACGCGACGCGTTGTCATCAGTGCGGCACCAATCTTAATTTTTCGATGGCGGCCTTAAATCGGCGCTTCTCCGGATTTTTTGGAGGGACCCGAGCGCCGGCCACGACAGCGCTGTTGATCGCCAACATTCTGATTTTTGGTATCAGTGTGGTTCTCACGTTACAGGGTGGCCAGGGCGGCGGCTTGCGGATTCTCTTTGGTCTGGATGGAGAAGTTCTTTACCGGCTCGGGGCTTTGTGGGCACCCGCCATTGTGCACGGCGAGCCGTATCGCCTGGTAACTGCCATGTTTCTTCATGGCGGTTTAATTCACATCGGTTTCAACATGATGGTGCTGATGGATATTGGGCCGGTAGTGGAGGAGGTGTATGGCTCGGCACGATTTTTGTTTCTCTACACCGCAGCCGGAATAGCCGGATACGTGCTTAGCGCCTTTACTCCGTTTCGCCCGCACCCCACGTTGGCCGTAGGCGCAAGCGGCGCGATACTGGGATTGATCGGGGTGATGATTGCCATCACTACTCGCCGTGGCGGATCGTCCATGCAAGCGCTGCGTTCACGGCTCATTTCCTGGGTGGTTTCGATCTTCGTCTTCGGCTTTATCATGTCCGGCATCGATAATTGGGCGCACTTCGGCGGATTAGCGGCCGGCTTTGGCTTGGGGAAAATTTTTGCCGATCGCGAACCGATGAATCCATCTGAATTGAAACGTGCTCAGGCGCTAGGTTGGAGCGCAGCGATTGTGTTGCTGGCCAGCTTTGCATTCATGATCTTGCATTTCCGCGATCCCTTGCAGTGAAGTTCCCGGCCGCGGTTTAACCACACAACACGCCAGCTCGACTCTACTGATTCCCACATTGCGAAATGCGCTACTCTCAGTAACGCTGGCGTGTATTCAACACCACTGCCGGGCCAAAGCAAATTCAACTATGGACCTGCATTCCATCATTGTCGTGAGCCTGCACTCTCCAAAGGAGAAATTCTGGGGCGAATTGCTGGTGCTCAATCAGGCGGGTATTACTGTGCGCGGCATTGACCTCAACTCTTTCGATCACTTTGTGCGCGCCATCAACGAGCCTGACGGCGAACGTGTGGGATTCCCCACCATTTTCTTCCCCATGAATCGCGTGGAGCGTATTTCTCTGGACGAATCTGCTGGCTCCATTCCGTCCATGGCGGAACTTTTCCAACGCAAAATAGGCCGCTCTCTCAGCGACTATCTCGCGCAATTTGCGTGAACTGCGTTATCCTCATCGGCAATGCAAGGCCCCATCTGGACAGTGCCTAATCAAATCACCTTATTGCGGCTGGGCTTCCTGCCGTTTTTCCTGATTCTCATTTCTTACGAACAGTACCGGTGGGCGCTTCTGGTGTTGGTGGCTGCGGGACTTTCCGACGGCATCGACGGGCTACTGGCGCGCAAACTGAATCAGCGTTCAGCGCTGGGCGCGTATCTGGATCCCATCGCGGACAAGTTGTTGCTCTCTTCTTCTTTCATCATCCTGGCGTTCAAACAAAAATTAGCGTGGTGGCTCACCATCATCGTGCTCAGCCGCGATGTGCTGATACTGATGGTGGCCGTGGTGATACTTCTGATTTCCGGCTACCGCCCGTTTCCGCCCAGCATTTATGGAAAGCTGACCACCGCTTTGCAGATTCTTCTGGTATTCATTGTGGTTTTATCGGCGGCCTATCCGCATCCTTGGTTCACTCCTGTAAATCGTTTTCTGATTTATGCGGTGACGGGTCTAACGGTATTTTCCGCTTTTCATTATTCGTTCACTACTTCGAGGCGGCTTAGCGCTTCGTGAGTGCGGCGCGCGGGCGGAAGACTAACGCGAAATCAGATAGCCATTGTTCGTGGGCCGCCTGGCGGCAGCAACAATTTTGGCTCGGTGAGTGATTGAACTTCTTCAACACTGATGCCCGGCGCCAACTCGCGAAGCAGCAAGCCTTTCGGTGTCACATCGATTAGCGCTAGTTCCGTGACGATGTGATCCACGACTTCCACACCAGTAAGAGGCAGCGTGCATTTTTTTAGAATTTTTGGGCGCTGGTCGCGCGTGGCGTGTTCCATGGCGATGAACACCCGCTTCGCGCCGGCGACCAGATCCATCGCGCCGCCCATGCCTTTAAGCATCTTTCCAGGAATGGCCCAGTTCGCCAGCGTACCTTTTTCATCCACCTGCAGCGCGCCCAAAACCGTAAGGTCGACATGCCCTCCCCGGATCATTCCAAAGGAATCCGCGGACGAAAAATAACAAGTGCCTGGGAGTTCGGTGACGGTTTCCTTGCCGGCATTGATCAAATCCGGATCAACTTGAGATTCCAAGGGGTACGGTCCGACGCCCAGCATGCCGTTTTCGGATTGCAGAACGACTTCCATCCCATGCGGCACGTAATTTGCCACAGCGGTCGGCATGCCAATGCCCAGGTTTACATAGAAGCCGTCGCGCAGCTCCAGCGCAATACGCCGCGCGATGCGCTCACGTTTTTGTTCTTCGGTTAGAACCATGTTTGCCTTTCGTTGGCGCGTGCCACAGCGTGCTCGAACTATTCTTTTCTGATACAGCGTTTCTCAATGCGCTTTTCGTATGACGTTCCCTGGAAAATGGCATTTACAAAAATTCCCGGCGTGTGAATGGAGTCAGGATCCAGCTGCCCCAGATCCACCAATTCTTCTACTTCTGCGATTACATAGTCGGCGGCGGTGGCCATCAGCGGATTAAAATTTCGAGCAGCTTTGCGGTAAACGAGGTTCCCCCAGCGGTCGCCTTTCCAAGCTTTCACAAATGCGAACTGACCGCGCAATCCGCGCTCCATCACGTATTGGCGCCCGTCAAATTCGCGGGTTTCTTTTCCCTCGGCAACCATGGTGCCGACTCCAGTGGGCGTAAAGAAAGCCGGCACTCCCGCGCCGCCGGCGCGCAAGCGTTCCGCCAAGGTACCTTGTGGATTCAGTTCCACTTCCAGTTCCCCGCTGAGCACCTGCTGTTCGAACAATTTGTTTTCGCCGACATAGGTGGAGATCATTTTTTTGACTTGCCGGGTTTGTAGCAGAATCCCGATGCCAAAATCATCGATGCCCGCGTTGTTGCTGACGATGGTGAGGCTTTTTGTGCCCTTACGGCGCACGGCGGCAATCAAATTCTCTGGAATTCCGCACAAGCCAAATCCACCCATCAATATGGTTGCGCCATCGGTCAACTTTTCGATGGCCGCATCAGCTGAAGAAATACGCTTGTCCATGAATACTCTCGCGAACAGAGCTTAGTGTAATGCAAGCTGTCGGGCTGTTGACAGCACCATACGCTGAGTTTTCGCGGTTAAAAACTGCGTAGCAGTTTGTACAATTCGTTTGCGGCGTCGAAGTCGGCTTCCAGTTCGCGGGAAGCGAGCTTGTCGCGCAACTCGTCGAGACGGCGAGCAAACAAATCGAGCCCGGCGGAAAGAACTTCCCGGTTGGTCAACACAATGTCTCGCCAAGTGCTGTAGGGACTGCCAGCAAGGCGCAACGTGTCGCGCAGGCCGGGACCAGCAAGCGCGATAGGCAAGCCGTTTTCATCAAGATGATCGTAGAGAAAGGAAGCCAGCGCGACGGCCGCGAGTTGCGGAAGGTGCGATGCGAGGCCCACGGCGTAATCGTGTTGTTGCGCTCCCAGCCAAAGCGGTCGCGCGCCAATTTTGCCGATGATCTTCAGGAAAGCAACCACTCGTGGATCGCCTTTAGATATACGCACCGGCACAGGACGCGCAGGCGATTGGTCCGGCTCTCCTTGCAAGCGCGACCCGGGCGCAACTTTGTCATGCACATCGTCATGCATATCGGATGAAGACTCGCCGATAAGCGCGTACGTGGTGTCGCGGAATAAATTCGCGTCAGCGTTGGCAATTCCGGACAATTCCTTTCCGGCCATTGGGTGGCCGCCAAGAAAAAGTTTCTGACCACTGCCCGAAAATAATTCCTCCGCCGCTCGCACAATTCGCACCTTGGTGCTGCATGCATCGGTCACCAAGGCGTGTTGCGGGCTATACCGCGCAACCTCCGGCAGAATATCCAGCGTGGTGCCGATCGGCAGCGCCACATAAATCAGGTCGGCACTTTCGATGGCGGGCTTGAGTTCACCGGAAAAAATCTCGTCCGCCGCGTCCAGATCCTTTGCGCGCGCCACGGTGTTCCGGCGATCCCACGCAGTGATGTGAATTCCTTCCGTATATTTGCGAAGCGCCAACGCAAAAGAACCACCAATCAAGCCGGTGCCAAGAATGCTAACGCGATTAATGAGGTGTGCTGGCGACATGAATCAGGCTATGAATAGGACCCCGGTCAAGCTACGCGCCGCCCAATAGCTGGCGCGATAATGCGCAACTCACCCATCAATTGCTCGAACTGCCCGGGATCGAGCGATTGCGCTCCATCGGAAAGCGCGTGATCAGGATCGTTGTGCACCTCGATCAACAAACCGTCGGCTCCCGCGGCCACTGCTGCGCGTGCCATGGGCGCCACTTTGTCTCGGCGCCCGGTGCCGTGGGAAGGGTCGCCGATCATGGGCAGATGCGACAGCTTCTTGATCACCGGAATGGCGGCGATGTCAAAAGTATTGCGCGTATAAGTTTCAAAAGTGCGGATGCCCCGTTCACACAGAATGACGTCCGGATTTCCGCCGGCAAGAATATATTCAGCACTTAGTAACAGCTCTTCCATGGTCGCGGACATTCCACGCTTTAGCAGGATGGGCTTGCGCACTTCACCCAGGGCACGCAGCAAATGATAGTTCTGCATATTGCGCGCGCCGACCTGCAGAATATCCACGTAGCCGATCATCATTTGAATCTGCGAAGCGTCCATGACTTCGCTCACGCTAAAGAGGCCGAATTTTTCGGCGGCCTCACGCATAAATTCCAGACCCTTTTCGCCCATGCCCTGAAACGCGTAGGGAGATGTGCGGGGCTTAAATGCCCCGGCGCGCAAGATTTTGGCCCCAGACTTCGCCACGCTTTCCGCAATAATGTGAATCTGTTCGCGCGATTCCACGGAGCAGGGGCCTGCCGCGACGATCACTTCATTACCGCCGATGGTCACACCGCGGCCCAGATTGATAATCGTTCCTTGCGGATTAAATTGGCGGCTGGCCAGCTTGAATGGCTGCGTGACGCGCATCACCTCGCGCACGCCATCGAGCAATTCGAAATCACGGTGATCGAAATCGCGGTGCACGCCAACGGCACCGAGCACGGTGTGCGATTCCCCGGTGGAGCGATGCACGTTAAACCCGCTTGCCACCAACCGGTCAATCACATGTTGAATCTGGGCGTCTGTAGCGCCCTCTTGCATCACAATTACCATGAGCTGGCTCTATTCCCTTTCTTGATTCGCATTGGTCTCTCGTTCTCTTTGTCGCTGAATTATTCTTTAGAACTTTTTGCTTCCGGCTCCATAGCCGCGCGTTCCGCCGTTCGCGCTTCATCAATAATGCGTTCGAATAGACGCCGAATTGCGCTATTCGTTAGCGGGCCGGGATTCGATTGCTCGGCGTTTTGCAACACTTCTTTCTCCCGCTCCGGCTGATACAGCGGCAAATTTGCAGCGTGCTTCAGTTTGCCGATTTCCAGCGCACAGCGCGAACGCTCATTCAACAATTCCACCAATTTGCGGTCGATCTCATCGATACGGCGTCGCCAGTCCTGAAGATTCATGGCGCCGCCTCGCGCTTCGAAAGGCCATGGCGAGCAGCATCTTTCAGGGTACGGATCCGTTCGCGTAGAGCGCTTGCGGCCTGTTGGGGTGTTTTTGCGTGTTCAATTTCAGCAACCAACGAAGAGCCCACTACTGCAGCATCAGCAAGGCCACCCAACAAAGTAACGTGCCCCGGAAGAGAAATTCCGAAGCCTACCGCGATAGGCAGCGTCGTAAAGTTTCGCACTCGCCGTAACAAACCTGGCAAATCATCCGGCAAAGTATCTTTCGCTCCAGTGACACCAGTGCGCGACACCAGATAAAGGAAACCGCTCGAGCAGGCCGCAATGCTTGCCAGCCGCTCGTCCGTGGAGGTCGGCGCGCACAGAAAAATTGTATTCAAATGGTGCGTCGCTAAAATGCGCCGGTATTCCACGGATTCTTCCGGCGAAAGATCGGTGGCAAGCACGCCGTCAACTCCCGCTTCGGAAGCCGCGGCGGCAAACGGTTCCAGCCCCATCTGCAGAATTGGATTGTAATAGCTAAAGAGCACCAGCGGAATCTGCGAGGATTTCCGGATGCGAACCACCAGTTCCAAAATTTTTGGCAAGCTGGCCCCGGATTTCAAGGAGCGTTCCGAGGCGCGTTGAATGGTCGGCCCATCCGCCAGCGGATCGCTGAACGGAACCCCCAGTTCCATGACGTCTGCGCCAGCTTCTTCAAGCGCCAGCACAAATTCCAGCGTGGCATCCAGCGAAGGATCGCCAGCGGTGATGTACGCGACGATACCCATCTCGCCGGCAACACGGAGCTCGGCAAAACACTTTTCGATACGATTTGATTGCGCGACGGGAATACTCATTATTTATCGGGAAAGCTTAGAGCAGGCGCGAGTAAGTGTCCATGTCCTTGTCGCCGCGCCCGGATAGATTGAGTATGACCAGGTCGTCTTTCTGTAACGATGGAACGCGTTCGATCAGGCCTGCCAAAGCATGCGCGGACTCCAGCGCGGGAATAATTCCCTCGCTGCGGCACAGCAATCGCGCGGCATCCAGCGCGGCATTGTCGGACATCGCAAAATACTCAGCGCGTTTTTCATCCGCGAGCCACGCGTGTTCCGGACCGATCGCCGGGTAGTCAAGCCCGGCGGAAATGGAATGCGTGGCGGAAATTTGCCCATCTTCGTTTTGCAGCACGTAGGTGTAAGTGCCGTGAAGAACGCCCGGACGCGCCCCGGTAAACCCTTGCGCCGCGCCTAACCTCGCTGCGTGCTCGCCCGAACCGGTGCCGCGGCCCCCAGCTTCGATACCAATCATCTTTACATCCGTATCACGGAGGAAATGATGGAAGAGTCCGATCGCATTCGAACCGCCACCCACGCATGCAAACAAATGTGTCGGTAGACGTTTTTCTGAAGCGAGGATTTGCTCGCGCGCTTCGCGGCCGATCACCGACTGAAAATCGCGCACCATCGTCGGATAAGGATGCGCGCCCAGCACCGAGCCCAGAAGGTAATGCGTGGTGCGTACATTGGTGACCCAGTCGCGCATCGCTTCGTTAATGGCATCTTTCAAAGTGCGGCTGCCGGAGTCCACGCCAACCACCTGCGCGCCCAGAATGCGCATGCGTGAAACGTTGGGCGATTGCCGCGCCATATCATCAGTGCCCATGTACACGGTGCATTCGAGACCAAGCTGCGCGGCCACCGTCGCTGATGCTACGCCGTGTTGTCCCGCGCCCGTTTCGGCCACGATGCGGGGCTTGCCCATTTTTACCGCCAACAATCCCTGGCCAATGGCGTTATTGATTTTGTGCGCGCCGGTGTGCAACAAATCTTCGCGTTTCAAATAAATTCTGGGGCCGCCCAACTTATTGGTGAGCCGCTCCGCAAACTGCAAAGGCGTGGGACGGCCGGCAAAATTTTTGAGCAGATCGGCAAGGCGAGCCTGAAAACCCGGATCCGATTTTGCCAATTCATAGGCGCGTTCCAGTTCGAAGAGCGGCACCATCAACGTTTCAGGAACGTAGCGGCCGCCGTAAGGGCCAAAACGCCCGGGCGAATAGCTCAGCGATTTAAGAATGGAGCTCATCTGGCGCGCAATTTTTCCACCGGTAAATTTAGTTCCTGGTCGGCTCGCCGCGCTTCGTGAACAAACTCGCGCAACTGCGCGTGATCTTTTTCACCGGGCGAAGTTTCCACGCCGCTGGCCACGTCGACACCATAAGGGCGCACTTGCAGGATCGCGGCGGCCACATTTTCGGCGTTCAAGCCGCCAGCCAGGATGACTCTGTGGCTGCGCGCCGCCTGCTGCGCGACGCCCCAGTCTGCCAGCCGGCCGGTTCCACCATATTGACCAGGCATGGCATCGGCGGTATCGAATAAAAATCCTGAAACATCCGGGTAATTTTCCAACGTAGCGGCGGAAAAATCGGGCCCGACCCGTAGCGCCTTGAATACCGGTGCCAGGCGAGCCAACTGCGTAACCGTTGTGGGCGACTCATCACCATGTAATTGCAGCGCATCGAGCCGTACATCCCGGAATATTTTCATGACCTCACCGGCTTCAGCGTTTACAAAAACCCCAAAGACTTGCACGCCAGAGGGAATTGCAGCTCGCAGTTCAACGGCCTTTTGGACGGAGAGCGCGCGAGGGCTTCGCGGATAGAAATTTAGACCAATGGCGTCGACGCCGGCCTCACACGCGATGCGCGCGTCCTGGGCGTTGGTAATTCCGCAAATTTTTACTCGGGTCATACTTAATTTTGCCAATTACCGTTCTTCGCGTCGGTGGCCGCGGAGGCCGCATCAAATTGCTCTCTGGTCACGCGCGGCTGTCCCAGCAATTCGAATAGCGCCGCACCTGGATCGGCCGCCTTCATTAGATGCTCACCGATGAGAAAGGCATCGAAGCCCGCGTTGCGCATCTTTAACAGGTCGTGGTTGTTTCTAATGCCGGATTCGCTGACGGCCACGCAATTTTCTGGAATCTGTTCGATCAGTTCCAGCGACGTTTCGATGCGCACCGCCATGGTCTTCAAATCGCGATTGTTCACTCCGATGATTTTTGCAGAAGCAGCCAGCGCTCGTTCAAGTTCCGCGGCAGTATGTACTTCAATCAACGGTTCCATTCCAATTTCGCGGCCAAGGGTGATCAGGTCGCGAAGTAGAGAATCGCTTAACACCGCGACGATCAGAAGAAAGCTATCCGCATCATTAGCCCGCGCTTCCCACACTTGCCAGGGGTCAAAAATAAAATCCTTGCGCAGCACCGGCAGGCCCATGGCTTTGCGTGCGTCGCGGAGATTTTTCAGCGAGCCATGAAAATATTCACCTTCCGTAAGCACCGAGAGCGCCGCTGCGCCGGCTTCCGACAGACTCTTGGCTAGCTCCGGCGCGTCAAATGGGTCGCGAATGACTCCGCGTGAAGGAGATGCCGGCTTCAGTTCTGCGATAATGTTCAGGCCATCGCGTGACAACGCGGAATAAAAATCACGCACCGGCGATGCCGCTCTCGCACCGTATTTCAGCGCCGTTTCGGGCAGCACGCATTTACGATGCTCCACCTCGGCTCGACGAGATTCGAGGATGCGGTCCAGCACTGTTCCGGAGTTGGTTGGGGCGCTCAAACGGGTAAGTTTGTATGCTAGGTAGCCGCGGCGGAGGTGTCAAATCGGAAGCGTAAGGGACGCCGCTAGCCTTGCATAAGGCTGAGCGCCGACGGAGAAATGATGGGATATCGCGAAGAATACGGTCCGCTGCTCGATTCCATCGTGCAGGAGGGCGACGTCATCGCCATGCGATATTTTCGCGCTGTGGAAATGCGCGTGGACCGCAAGGGCGATGGCTCCGCGGTGACCCAGGCCGACCGCGGCGTCGAAGAAATGGCGCGTGCAAAAGTAGCCGCTAGCGGATTGGCTCTCGATGTTCTGGGCGAGGAAATGGGCGGCCGCGACATGGAAGCTGCCAGCTCCGGCGACCGAGCAAGATTGATCATCGACCCCATCGACGGCACTGAAGAATTTTCGCGCGGTATTCCCACTTTTGGAACGTTGCTTGGTATCGAGCACCGCGGAGAAATCGTCGCGGGCATGGTGAGTGCTCCCGCGCTCAGAACGCGTTGGTTCGCTTATCGCGGCGAGGGTGCTTTTCGCGATGGCAAAGAGATTCATGTATCGAACGTTTCGAAGCTCAGTGAAGCCATGATTTTCACCACCGGCACTGGCCCTAAAAAAGACGCAAATGACCGCGCAAAACTACGTCGCCTGCACGATGCGGTGCGAAACAGCCGCGCTCTGGGTGGCTTCTGGCAACACATGCTGGTGGCCGAAGGCGCGATCGACGCCGCTGTGGACTGGACGTCCATGCCGTGGGACCTGGCTCCCCTGGGCTTAATTGTCGAAGAAGCCGGCGGAAAATCTACAAATCTGCTGGGCGAGCGCTCTATTTACAGCGGCCAATTCGTCAGCAGCAACGGAAAAATTCACGATGAGGTTTTGGGACTTCTACAGTGAATCGGCAGGCTGCGCTGAAGCGACTTGCGCGAGAGGTAGTAGCGTGCCGCTTGTGCCCCCGCCTAGTGGAGTATCGCGAGCGCATTGCCCGTGAAAAGCGGCGCGCCTATCTCGACTGGGAATATTGGGGAAAACCGGTGCCAGGGTATGGCGATCCCGATGCCCGGCTACTCATCGTGGGCCTAGCTCCCGCAGCACACGGAGGAAATCGCACTGGCCGCGTTTTCACTGGTGACCGCAGTGGCGATTTTCTTTTTGCCGCGCTTTACGAAGCTGGCTTTGCGAACCAACCGACCTCCGTGCACCGCGATGATGGTTTGAAGCTCATCGATAGTTACATCACTGCAACGGCCCGTTGCGCTCCACCGGACAACAAACCGTTGCCAAGCGAAATTTTGAATTGCCGCGGATACATGGAGCGCGAAATTCGCATTCTGGAACCAAAAGCAGTGCTGGCTCTAGGCCGCATCGCCTGGGATGCCTACCTTGAAGTACTGAAGCGACGAGCGCTAATCACTTCGCGAACACCCTACCGCTTCGCGCATGGGGCTGAAATTCAATTACCTCCACCCGCGCCCCGATTGTTCGGCGTATACCATCCCAGCCAACAAAACACGCAGACCGGCAAAGTCACACCGGGTATGTATGCGGAGGTTTTACGACGGATTAGAAGGTTTCTTGGCGACTAAGCCCGAACAGTCTGCTGATAAACACCCGCTCTTGCATTGCCGCGGATGAAGAAATACCCTTAAAACACGCGTTGGCACCCAGGCCGCATCTAATATTCTGCGCATCAAAACTGACAACCGGCGGAAATAAAAATCTGGGGAGAAAATGCATGACCCGAAAATTTTTGACTTACGCGAAATCCAATACCGTCTTGTTCGTCATATTACTGGTAGCCATAATTCTCCCCGCAGCCGCGAAGGAAATTCAGCAAAACCGGCTACAGGATAACGGGCAAACTGCGCCTGAACCCCAGCAGGCCGATGGACGCAGGCATGGTTTGCCGCCCGAGACTTTCGCGGTCGCCCCTGGAACGAAATTCCTGGTGGTTCTGGAACAAGATCTCACTTCCAAGGGCACGGAAGAAAACGCTAAATTCATAGTAAGGACTGTCGAACCGCTTGAAGCCGGTCGCGGCATCTATTTACCGCCCGGCGCGGAGATTCATGGCCACGTCAGCCGCATCGAATCCGCCGGCGTCACCGGGCGCGCAAAAATCTGGCTGACCTTTGACGACATCTACACGAAATTCGGCAAGCTACCCATTGTCGCAGAGGTAGTAAGTGTTCCAGGTGATCACAGTGTTAAACCGGCCGGACCCAGTCAGGAGGGCCTAATCGAAGGACGCAGTAGCACGCAACAGGACGCCGCCCAAGCCGCAGCGGCTGGTGCAGCGGGCGGCGCGGTTCAAGGGGTGAAGAACAAAGATAAAAAAGAAGCCGCACAAGGCGCAGCCCTCGGTGCCCTGACCGCTTATCTCGAGGAATCCGGGCGCGGACATGAGCTGAACTTGCCTAAGGGCGCCAAGCTGGAATTGGAGCTGGAACGAGCGCTCTACTTGCTGAAAGAATAATGCATGGCGCGGCTGCAGCAGCACCTTGATTAACATGCGGTGATTTTCACGATTGCTCTAACAAAAAAGTTACCAAAAACTTGGCAAGCACTCATGGGCTTGTTAAAGTCGAGATTGCCCAGTCAAGCGGCTTTCTAAATAGCCAAAACCACGATAGGCGGAGAGGTTTTTATCACATGGCGGAAGAAGCGAAGGGCGCGGTTCGCGCTCTCGAAGCGTCCGAGCGCCGCGACCGCGTTCTGATTGTCGAAGACGAAGACAACGCCCGCAGAGGCTACGAACAATTATTGCAACGCTGGGGATGCGAAGTTCTGGGCGTAAGCAACGCGGAAGATGCGCTGGCAAAATTTGCTACTTTCCAACCCGATGCGCTGATTGCCGACGTCGAGTTGCCGGGCATGAATGGATTGGACCTGCTCAAGCAGCTTGGCCCCGAGCTTCACGATGTTCCGGCGATCATTATTACCGGGCGAGGTAGCGAGGAGCGCGCGGTAGCGGCTATCGAATCCGGCGCGTTCTGGTACATCGAAAAACCGTTGAAAGGCCCGGTGCTGCACGCATTGCTGGATCGCGCATTGAGGCGCGCGCGCGATGCCCGCCAGTTGGCGGTATTGCAGCGACAACTGCGGGAATCTGGCAGACTTGGCGACCTGGTTGGCGGTTCCAAGCCCATGCAGGACGTGATGCGTCTGGTCGAAATGGCCGCGCCCAGTTCTGCTTCCGTGCTCATCACCGGCGAAACCGGCTCGGGCAAGGAAATCGTGGCCCGCACCATTCACAAATTGTCGCCGCGTGCTGGTGGCCCATTTGTGGCCATCAATTGCTCGGCAATTCCCGAAACGCTCATGGAAAGCGAAATTTTTGGCCACGAGCGCGGCGCGTTTACGGGCGCGGCGGAAAGGCGCATCGGCTGTTTCGAATTGGCTGACGCTGGGACCCTTCTGCTTGATGAAATCGGCGAAATGCCCGCGCCGACGCAAGCCAAGTTATTACGTGTGCTGGAAGACCGCAAAGTTCGCCGCCTCGGCAGTAAAAGCGAAACGCCGGTGGATGTGCGCGTACTCGCCGCCACCAATAAAGACGCCGAGCAAGCCGTGGCCAGCGGAGATTTGCGGCAGGATTTATTTTTCCGCTTGAACGTTTTCCATATTAATTTGCCGCCGCTTCGCGAACACAAAGAAGACATTCCTCTGCTGGTCGACTACATCTTGCGCGATGTGAACTCCAAACACGGCAAACATGTTCGCGGCATCGGAGCGGAAGTGCTCGATATTTTCATGAGTCACACCTGGCCAGGGAATATTCGCGAGTTGCGCAATATCCTGGAACGCGCCTGCATCATGTGCGAGAAGGAATTGATTACCCGTTCGTGCCTGCCCGAGGAGTTCGGACGCACCGCGGCCAAGGGCCCCAGCGATCTTTCCAGCATCAAGTTCCCGGTGGGCACCACCGTTGACGCCATGGAGCGTGAGCTGATTCTGCAGACCCTCAGCGCTACTGGCAACAATAAGACACGCGCGGCGGACCTTCTCGCAATCAGCCTCAAAACTCTGCACAATAAGCTCAAAGAATATGGCGCTGACCGCGCTGGCGCGGAATAGGGAATTTCATGCAGCTACGGCTGCGCACAAAATTAACCATCGTCATGACCGGGCTGGTGCTGCTGGTGGTTGCCGTTTTGTCCGGCGTTTTTCTGGCGCAGCTTCTCGAGCAGACTCTACTTGAAACCGACAAGCGCGCCAGCGATCTTGCTCATCAGGTATTCGTCCAAGCCCAACATGCGTTGGCGGACGCCGCCAACCAGGGACTTCGTCCCTCATCCGATGATCCGGACGATGTTCATGATTATGTGCGTCGGGCATTTGAAATTAATGCCGGCTTGCAGGCTCAACTGGAAGCGGCCATCAGCTCTCCCTCGGTGTATGAAGTTTCCATCACGGATGACCAGGGGCTGGTATTGATTTCAAATGACCAGTCTCTGCCAGGCAAAACCCGGCCCCGCCGTCCGCCGCTGTCGCAACTGGTGCAGAGCGGATTCGTGAATCAGGTGAAAGTCCTGCGTGGACCATCTAAAATTTTTGAGTACGATTATCCTTTCAATATGGCCAGCAAACCATTCGGAGAGGTTCGGGTGGTATTGTCTACCGGCTTGCTGCTGAATGAAATTGCCCCCAGTCTTAAAACTTCCGGAACTATTGTTCTGCTGGCTCTGGGAATCTGCACGCTGTTGGCTGCGGTCGTTAGCCGAGCCACACTGGCGCCTTTGCGGGACATCTCCGCGCAACTCGACAGAATTTCCGCCGGTCAATACGACACGCCATCGGGAAGCCTGCGTCTCTTTGGAGGTAGTGGTGACGAACTTGGTCAAGTAAGCAGAAAAATTACTCAAGTGGGTCAGCAACTTCGCGGTGTGCACGAAATTTTCAGCACCTTGCGCGAGAACATGAATTCCGTCATGGCCGGTCTTGAAGACGGCTTGCTGTTATTCACCCGAGATTCGCGCGCGGTAATGGTCAGCCCAGCGGCAGAAAAATTTCTCGGCGCGCCCTCGGGAGAATTTCTAGGCCGCCGTGTGGAGGACATTTTTCCCGAAGGACATCCGCTGCGCGCGGTGTTGCATCTGGAAGGCGATGAACTCAGCGAAGTCGCGGCGGAAACCGAACTGGTTACCGGCGGGGTCGCCCGGCGCGTCGGCGTCAGCGTGCAGGCGATTCAGGAAGGCGGTGAGCGCATTGGCGCGCTGGTTACACTGCGTGATCTCGATTCCCTGGAAAGCATTAATACCCAGCTGCAGGTTAGCGAACGCCTGGCGGCACTCGGCCGCATTACCGCCGGAGTAGCGCACGAAGTAAAAAATCCGCTGAACTCCATGCGCCTGTGGTTGGAAAATTTGAAAGAATCTTTGCCGGCCGATCAGGAAAGCGGCGCACAACAGGCCGTCGCCGTGCTCGACAAAGAAATCGATCGCCTCGACGCGGTCGTCAAACGCTTCCTCGATTTCACCCGGCCGATGGATATTCGCCTGGAAGCCACGCAACTTTCGCAGTTGCTGCCGGAAGTGTTGGAAATAGCGCAGCCTCAACTGCAGAAGGCCGGTATCCAACTGGCACAACTTTTGCCAATTGACGTTCCTGAAGTATACGTAGACCGTGCTTTACTGAAGCAAGCGGTGCTGAATCTGGTACTCAACGCGGCGGAAGCGATGCCCAATGGCGGCCATTTGCGCCTGGTTCTTAGCCGCAGGGGTGAAATGGCGGAAATCACCGTACAGGACACCGGCAAAGGCATTCCGCCGGAGAATAAGCAGAAGATTTTTCAGTTATTTTTTACTACTCGACCAGGAGGCAGCGGAATCGGTCTGGCAAGCGCTTTCAGAATTGTGCAACTTCACAACGGTTCGATAGACTTTACTTCGGAAGTAGGTCGTGGCACGACTTTCCGCATAGAGTTGCCTCTTGCGGCCTAGTTAACTAATGACGACGAACAAACCCCAGCACTGTTCCGTCAAGTCGCGCAGTCACGCGTGCGCTGCTCTTGTGTTTTGTTTTTGCGCAGCGCTGTTGATCTCCGGATGCGCGGAGCGCAAGCCAGCGCCAGTGTCCTGGCGCGGCGCAGGGCTCTCGCGGCCCATTGTGCCTGCCACGGTTACCGCTCCCAAGCCTCGCCCATTACCCGATGAGAGCGTCGATCCTGTACCGGAACTGCAGCTGGAACTTCCTCCGCCGCCGCCACTGTTGGCCGTTCACACCGTACCTGCCCGGCCACGAGTCGCGCCCGCGCCCGCGGCCGAGAACACCGCTGAGAGACCCGAAGCTCCGGTGATTGCGCCGCAAATGTCAGACGCGGAAGCCTCCGCCGCTAGACAACAGATGACCTCCAGCATCAGTGAAGCGGAGAAAAATCTGGCCCGTTCGCAGGGCAAAACACTAAACGCAACTCAATCGGATTTGGCGACGAAAATCAAACAATTTATCGTGGATGCGCAGGCCGCCAGTCGCGAGGGCGATTGGACGCGCGCCCGCAGCCTGGCTACCAAGGCGCAGGTTCTCTCAGAAGAGCTGGCTTCCTCGCTGTAACTCCCCGGTCGCATTCGTCGTGTGCCTCCAGAAATTGATGCATGAATCGCGGGCAGCGACCGTCCGCGGCGCCTTGCGCTATGATTAATTTATGAAGACGTTTGATGCTGCTATCGCGGGTGGCGGGCTGATCGGCGCCACGATCGCCTTCGAATTGGCGCGTGCGGGCCTGCAGGTCGGGCTCTTCGACCGCCACGAGCCTGGCGAAGGATCATCATGGGCTGCCGCCGGAATATTGTCTCCGGCTCCCGAAAACGCGGGAATGATTTCAATTGTGCCGCTGGGCCGAGCGAGCTTGCAGCTTTATCCCGAATTTGTCGCCACTGTCGAAGAAATTTCGGGCCAAAGTGCCGGCTATCGAGCGCGCGGAACGCTAGAAGCACTCTTCTCCACGGATGCGCAAGAGAAACTCAGCACCATCATCGCTTTGCATCACGGACTTGGATTAAAAGCAGAGCCAGTCAGCGCGGCGGATGCCCGGGAACTCGAACCAGCTCTGAGTTCCGAGGTTGAGGCCGCGGTATTTCGACCCGACGAAGCGTCCGTCGATAATCGCGCCCTGACAAAAGCGGTCTTAACCGCGGCGGAGCGCTCTGGCGTAAAAACTTTTGCGGGGTCCAACGTGCAATCGATAGCGAAGAACGGAGGGCACTGCGAGGGGCTCCTCGTGGACGGTGAAAAAGTTCAATCTCGATGGACAGTTATTGCCGCCGGCTGCCGCTCCGCAGAAATCGAAGGCGCGGCTCAGTACGCGCCTGTTCGTCCCGCCAAAGGCCAAATGATTTCCTTGCGTGCAAAAGATTTGAGTATCGAACGCGTACTGTGGTCCGATCACGTATACCTGGTGCCAAGAAATGACGGAAGAATTCTTGCTGGCGCCACGGTCGAGTATGTCGGCTTCGAAAAGAAAGTAACTGCCGGCGGCGTGCAAAAAATCATTTCCGCAGCATTGCAGCTGGCGCCGGCGGTGGCCGACGCGCAAATCGAGGAAACCTGGGCGGGGTTGCGGCCGGACGCGCCCGATCATCTCCCAATTATTGGTCCTACCGATCTGGACGGCTTGCTAATCGCAACTGGTCACTTTCGCAGCGGGATTTTGCTCGCGCCCTTTACGGCGCAATTAATCCGCGAATGGGTCACAACGCAAAATGGCAGCCAGGAGTGGGCGCGCTTCAGCCCCATGCGCTTCGGCGAGGTCGCCAGAGCGACAAATTCCTGAAAAAGTTTGCGCTTGAATATCTAGCAAACGAGTTTTTACTGCTCGCGCGCCGGTGGCGGCGTTATGGGCGAGAATTGGCCCACGTCCGTATAACGAAGCTGATCGCCTTCCAGAGATAAATCGCGTTCCAGTACAATGTCCAGCGTTGAGCCGCGCGGCAAGTGCGCTTCCGGTCCCCGAGTTAGCAACACCGCCGCCAACCCTGCGGCGCCACCGATCCCTGCCCCGATGCCCAACCCTTTCGCGCCCGAAGCAATCGCGCCGATCCCCGCACCAGTAGCAGTAGTGGTAGCAATCGTTTCCGCGTCTTTACCTTTGCCGCCCGGCCCGGTTACTTTGCCTTCCGAATCCATCGTTTCATTTCCGCCACTGTCCGCGCTTCGTGGAGCACCGAGCAGATCCACGGTGTACCCATTTGGAAAAATCAATGTGGTAAGCCGCATGCGGAATTCTCCGCGTCCCTTGACTCGCCCTGGCCGCTTGGAATCCAGAAGTTCGCCGCGAACATAAGATCCGATGGGGATCACGATGCGATTATTCTGGGTGATAGGAAACGAGGTGCGCAGATAAACGGAATCGCCGGCTTTCGCATCTCGTGTCGAAATACCATTCTCCAGAACCACAGCGAGCCGTGTTCCCGCCGGAACCGTAATTCTTTCTGTAGTCCCGCTGTGGCGAGGAATACTTGACCTGGCAACGGGACCGACCGCGGGTGGCGCCGACGTTTGCGGGCCGTCAGGTTGCTGCGCAAACATTTTTAGAGAGGATAGAATCAGCGCACACGCTAGGGTCATTCCGGCATATTTTATAATCGCGATTCGCTTCCTGGACGTCCGCCTCATAGGCACCTTCCCCTAACTTTTTGGTCCGATGCTGTCGCTGGAATGGAGGATGCCCACGGTATCACGTTTACAAGCCAAGGTCGTACCTAATTCATTATCACGAGCGGTGCTCATTGACCTGCCTGACAACGCAAGCTAGGCTGTCCTGACACTGGGAGGGCGTGATGGCAAAACTAGCGCTGATTTACGGGATGCGTCTTCTACCCGAAGACGATCTTGGCGAGGTACGTGACGCCACCGTGGTTTTGAAAAATGGACGCAGCGCGCGCGTGACCATGCACCTGATCGAAGGCAGCAAGGAAGAAATCGAGGCCACCTTCCGCCAATCTATGGAAGCGTTTTTCGAAATGTATCCTGAGATTTGATCGAAGGTCGTCAGGGGTCCCTGCGGGACATCTCGCAGGTATAGCTTCTACCGGTTTCCGAAATTTTCTGGATCGGCGTTGGGATCGCCGAGCGTATCGTTAATGAGCACCGTGGATTGCCCAGTCAACTCAAACCTTTTCCGGCATTTGTAACAGGCCACCAGATCGTCGAGCCTGACCATATAGGAACTGGCCTTGGCGAAGCGTTTCTTGTCTTCTTCGCCGGCGCCGCGCGGCAATTCTCTTTTCTTGCGGGCTACTTTCCAGCGCACCGGGGCCTCAAATTCGCCGCGGCAACTGGGGCAAATCAGCTTTACCTTTCGTACTTCTTCTTTCTCGTTATAAAAAGAGCGCTCATCCATGGTTATAGCGCGGGAAGGCTCACCGCTTCATCGATTGTAACAAATTCAAGCCCCAGGTCACGCCAGCGCGGTAGCCAGTATTCCAGCGCTTCCACGGTGGCGTGGCGGTCCGCATTCAAAAAACGGTAGTCCCCATCGTGCAGACAAACAACGTCGCCGTGGCCTGCTTGCGCAGTTTTCCCAGCGGCATTCGAGAACTGCGCTCGCTTGGAAATGGGCGCCATTCGCCCGATTAGCCATTCCACCGGTTTGATCCGCCAATCGCCAGGCAAAACGGTCCACAACGCCGTACGCATACCCGTCCCCTTGGCACTGGAAATCACCCACGGATTGCGCATTCCCCATGGCGGACGAAACCACTTAGGCGTCGTGCCGGTAATAGTACCGATCGCTTCGTTACACCTCTGCATTTGCTCTCTTATTTGCGTTGGCGTATTCCAAAAAAGATTGGCGTGCGTAGCCGTATGGTTCCCGATGGCATGCCCGCGAACGACAATTTCACGAACTAGTTCCGGGCATTCCTGTGCGAATCGCCCCACCATAAAAAAAGTAACGCGTGCTTCGTATTGTTCCAAGAGCTTCAATAGTTCGGGGGTGATTTTGGGATTGGGTCCATCGTCAAACGTAATCGCCAGTTTCCGGGGCGAGTTTGTTCGCCACACCATCGAGCCAAACAGTTCGGAGCGCGGATAGACAGCGCCGTAAGCCGTCACAGCAGCCGCTGTGAGAGCGACCGGCGTGGCGATGAGCCATGGATTCACGTGGTTATTCTCACATGTGTAAAGACCACGTCAGGTAGGAATTTTTGCCGTATATGCAGGCCGTTGCGTCCTCATGCAGGCTTGCGAATGGCCTGTAGGTCGATTCCCAGTTGCTGGCATTTCTTGTACAAATGGCTGCGCTCCAATCCTAAAGAACGCGCCACGTTAGTCATATGAAAATTCTGGCGTCGAATTTCAGAAATAAGCGTTTCGCGTTCGAACACCTCACTCCGTTCCGCAAGGGTACCGCTGGTTTCACGATGGTTTGCACCGGCGGCATTACTATCGTCCGGTTTGCTCCCGTAATTGGGAAGCACGACCTTCACGTCATCGGCGTTTACCGATTCTCCCTCGGAGAGCAGAATCAGCCGCTCCACAACATTGCGCAACTCGCGAACATTTCCCGGCCAGCTATACTTCCGCAGCGCTTCAACCGCTTCCGCATCAAAGGACTTCTGTATCCAGCCGTTTTGCGATGCGACTTGACTCGCGAAGTGTTCCAGCAATTGCGGCATATCTTCTTTTCGTTCGCGCAATGGCGGCACCTGTAACGGGAAGACGTAAACCCGGTGGAACAAATCCTGGCGAAATCGATTCTCTTTTACGAGATTCTCCAGATTTCTGTGCGTAGCCACCAGCACTCGGACGTTTACGCGGATCGGCTTGTCACCACCCACGCGTTCCACTTCTCCTTCTTCAAGTACGCGCAAAAGTTTTGCTTGCATCGCCAGCGGCATATCGCCGATCTCATCCAGAAACAGCGTGCCGCCTTCCGCCTGTTCGAATTTTCCGAGGTGCTTGGCCGCCGCTCCGGTAAAGGAGCCTTTTTCATGGCCAAATAGTGCTGATTCGATCAGTTCCGCGGGCACCGCCGCGCAATTCAAGGTAACGAACGCGTTTTCTCTGCGCGCAGATTTTTCGTGAATCGCTCGCGCCACCAACTCTTTGCCCGTCCCCGTTTCTCCCAATATGCAAACGCGCGTCTCACTGGCCGCGACCCGCTCAATTTCGGTCACGAGTTTTTTCATCGCCGCACCGCCACCCACCAGCTCATGTTTCCCGATGCGGCGCCGCAGTTCCTGATTTTCATTCTCGAGCCGCGTGATACGCAGGGCATTCTCGATGGTCAACAGGAGTTTGTCGGTGGAGAGCGGCTTTTCCAGAAAATCCAGCGCGCCAAGCTTCGTAGCGCGGACCGCCATTTCGATGTTGGCTTGTCCGGAGATCATAATTATGGGCGTTTTTAGGCCCAGGCTCTTCATCTCTTCCAGCAAATCCAGCCCCGTCTTCCCAGGCATGATCACATCGGAAAAAACCAAATCAAACGCCTCGCTGCGAAGCGTTTCCACTGCGCGCGTAGCGTTGTCGCAAACCGTTACCTCGTGGCCCGCCATGCGAAAGGCGCGCGAAAGCGAAGCCAGGGTGTTGGGATCGTCATCTACAAGAAGCAAGTGGGCCTTGCGTGGCAAGCGGGCTCCTTGAAGTCTTAGTCCGAAGCGGCGGCCAATGTGCTCGGAGTGGTCGGCTCAGATTTTGCAATCACGACTTCATCATGGGGACTTTCTGTGCGCTCTGACTGACGTTGCGGTAGCTCAATTCGAATGGTGGTGCCGTGGCCTTCTTCGCTGGAAATTGAAACAGTGCCATGGTGATCACTCACCACAGACTGCACAATCGCCAAGCCGAGCCCTGTTCCCTGTGGTTTTGTGGTGTAGTACGGCGTGAACAGCCGCGCCGATTCTTCAGGCGTCAACCCGTTGCCGGTGTCGGCGATTTCCACGCGAATCCTTCCGTCAAGATCCGAGGTTCGCAACGTAAGCGTGCCGCCGGCTGGCATGGCATCCAGCGCGTTCAACACCACATTCTGAAACGCGCGATGCAGCAATTCAGGATCACCATCAATCTCTGGCAAGCCTTCTTTTAGAAATAGCTCGCGGGTGATTGCCGGCTTCCCAACTTCATTAAATTGCGCATCAAAAAGCCTCAGAACTTCATGAAGTGCTTCATTCACGTTCATCCGTTCGAATCTGGGCGCGGGCATCTTCGAAAAATCACTGAAGCGCGCAACAATGGAATTCAAATTGGCCAATTCCGTTCTCAATGTCGCGGTCGACTCGGTAAAAACTTCCATGAACTGTTCATGGTCCAACTGCCGCGCGCGTTGCAGATTCTCCACGGTGATTTGCAGCGGGAACAGCGGGTTTCGCAACTCGTGCGCCAATCTGCGCGCCAATTCCCGCCAGGCGGCAACCCGTTCTGTTTGCAGCAACCTCTCTTTCTGCACTCCCAGCGTGCGGGTCATGTCGTTAAACGCGGTCGCCAATTGCCCCACTTCATCGTAGGTACGCACATCAATGCGCGCATCCCATCTCCCCGAGGCCACTTCGCGCGCCGCTACCGCCAATTCTTCCACCGGATGCGTGATTCGCGCCGAAAACCACCATATCAGTAGCAGGGCAATCAGTAGGGCGGCAGCGCCCACCGATGCGGCGATCCATTCAATGCGTTGCGTTAACAGCACCAATTCTCGCCGCGAGCTGCCCACCAACAATATTCCCAACAACTCATTGTTCCGGCCCGTGAGCGGAATAGCGTGAAACGTCTCCGCGCTCGCCGGATCCGCACTCCAATTGATGGTGCTGATAACCGGCCGCGGGGGCTGCTTTTTACTTTGTTCTATCAGCGGCGCGTATCGCTCCGCCTGTGGCACCGCGCCGCCTGTGTCCGTTAATTGCGCGGGAGCAAAATCAGGATCCAGGTTCTGATATAGGAGCGTCCGCATTCCCGCAGGCAACACCAAGGAAGCAAGGAAATTCTGATCCAGTCGGCGCCCGCCGATGATGTAAAAATTCTTATCGCCCACCGGCAAACTTCGCACCACCGTCAACGAAAGTGCCACGCTGTCCGGCAACTCCTCTTTAGTCAAAAATGCGTGCGAATCCCGCCAATTTTTATTGGCGATGACCCACTCGTTCTTATATCCGACCCGCGAAGCAAACTGCGCCGAGGAGATCAGCGTTCCGTCGGAATTGACGAACTGCACAAAATCCAGCCCATG
>Ga0210409_10001170_pt1 | contig 35673 bp, 30 predicted proteins | sample IncBWH17MmetaG_FD_161649 | JGI IMG/M metagenome (GOLD analysis project Ga0210409, IMG submission 161649) | Forest soil microbial communities from Barre Woods Harvard Forest LTER site, Petersham, Massachusetts, United States - Inc-BW-H-17-M | ecosystem: Environmental > Terrestrial > Soil >... | reverse complement strand
GATCGTTGTGGACCGCAACAACAATCTCTACGTGGGCGATCGCACCAACCGGCGCATTCAAGTGTTCGATACCGACGGAAAATTTCTGCGCATGTTCACGATTGACGTGCCGCCAGTTCCCGGAACGCGCTCGACCAACGGCAACACTCCGTCCGGCGAACGCCTCGCCGCCGTGATCGGCGCTCCAAATTCCATTTGCATCACGCCCGGCCGCGAACAAGTGCTGTACGTTGGAGAAACCACGTTCCCCGGCCGCATCTTCAAAGTTTCGCTCGACGGAAAAGTGCTCGGAGTGATCGGCCGCTCGGGCCGCCAGCTTAAACAATTTTCCGGCGCGCACCAACTCGCCTGCGCATCGGACAACGTAGTGTACGCCGCCGAAACTTCCAACTGGCGCGCCCAAAAATTAATCATTCATCCGAATTAAGTAGCACAGGCACTCTTGCCTGTGCGGTTTTCTTACGCTTCAAGAATAAGTAACGATTGACGATCGACAAACCCACACAGGCAAGAGTGCCTGTGCTACTGAACCCTCACCTCAACGCTAGCGGTTTTGCTATGCCCCGCGCCGTCTTCGATGGTGAGAGTGTAATTCGTCGTCTTGCGTGGCGAAACGTGCACGCACCGGCTGAAAGCCGGCCAAACGGGCTCTTCCGCTTCCGGCTCGATCTTCACACCCTTCGCGTTGGACACGCCATAACAAAGAGAGCTTTTCTCCCCAGCCCGAATGACCGGCGGATTAGCGGCGTAAACGAGAATGTCAAAACGGCTTCCGCCCATCATCTCGAATGTCTGTTGATCCTTCGCGCGTTGCTTTTCCGCTGCCTTGTCCGCAATGGCTTGATTGGCCTCCCAGCGCGAATAAAAGACCCAGCTGACATAGAGTCCCACGAAAAGAAAAGCAACCACCGACACGATCATGTAAATTCGGGATTCTGTTCGGGGCTCGGGGGCGGGATCAGTCAGCACAAATTACCCTCCGGCATTCTCGTTCCGACATTTTGCGAGGGGAACATTTACAACCAAGAATCTACTTCTTTCGATGGCCGAGTTTGGCCCCACCCGGCGCGGGATCGAGACCACGATGCGCGATTTCGAGGGCAGTGAGCAACGCTCGCGCCTTGTTCACCGTCTCCGTGTATTCCGTCTCGGGGACCGAGTCCGCGACGAGGCCTGCGCCCGCCTGCACGTACGCCACACCTTTCTTCACCACCATGGTACGAATCGCGATGCAGGAATCAAGATTCCCCGAGAAGTCGAGGTACAGGATTGCTCCGCCGTAAATGCCGCGGCGCGTGGGCTCGAGCTCGTCGATGATTTCCATGGCGCGGACTTTCGGCGCGCCCGAAAGCGTCCCTCCCGGAAAACAGGCGGCGAGCGCATCGAAGCAGTCCACTTCTTCGCGCAAGTGCCCGCGTAAACTCGAGACGAGGTGCATCACGTGCGAGTAGCGCTCCACAAACATCAGCTTCTCGACGCGCACCGTGCCGTATTCCGAAACGCGCCCCAGATCGTTGCGCCCCAGATCGACCAGCATGATGTGCTCGGCCTGCTCCTTGGGATCGGCGGCCAGTTCGGCTTCGAGAGCCGCGTCCTCTTTTTCATCGGCCCCGCGCCGCCGCGTCCCGGCGATAGGCCGGTAAAACGCCTCGCGCCCCTGCACTTTCACCAGCATTTCAGGCGAGCTGCCGACCACCGAGAGATCGTTCAGCTTCAGGAAATACATGTAGGGCGACGGATTCACCACGCGCAGCGAGCGGTAAATCTCGAACGGGTCGGCGTCGGTTTTGGCGGCGAAACGCTGGCTGATGGCTACTTGAAAAATATCGCCTGCGCGAATGTATTCCTTCGATTTGTTCACCGCCGCGAGAAATTTGCCGCGCGAGAAATTAGACGTCACCTTGAGCGGGCGCGGTTTCCTGCGCTTCGGTTGTTCCGCGGGCACGGGCACGTCCAGTCTGCGGCGCGTGGCCTGGATTTCGCGCACGGCCTGGCTGTATTTCGCGCGCAGGCTGCCTTCGCCGTCGGTGAACACATTGCGCACGATCCAAACCCTGTGCCGCACATGATCGAACACGACCAGACCGAGAAAAAACATCATCACGGCGTCGTCCATTCCGACGTCGTCGCGCGTCGAATCCGGAATGCGTTCGATGAGCCGCACCATGTCATAGGCAAAATATCCGATGGCGCCCGCGACAAGCGGCGGCAACCCCGGCACGCGCACGGGACGATACCTCTCCACGCGGTTGCGCAAATAATCGAGCGGATTCACCTGCACCCAGGATGTGCGGCTATCGCTTTCCAACACGCACGCGCCGTTGACGTAGCGGAACACTTCGCTCGGGTTCGCGCCCACGAACGTGTAGCGCGCGATCTTTTCCCCGCCCTCCACGCTTTCGAGCAGGCAGGCGTACCGCGCGTTCTGCGCGAGCCGCAGATACGCGGAAACCGGCGTAAGCGTATCGGCCGTGAACGTGTCGTACACCGGCACGAGGTTTCCCTGCCGTGCAAGCTTGCTGAAAGTTTTAAAGTCCGGCTGGATCATAAATTTTTCGGCGCGTATCAGGCGGTTCCTCGGCTCTTCGCGTTACGAGCGGCGCCCCTTTGATTTTTCTTCCCGATCGAGCGCCGAAACCACCGCGCGGCGCGTGGCGTTTTCCGGCGCGCGCTCGCCCGTCCATATTTCGTACTGCGCGAAACCCTGCGCGAGAAACATTTCCACGCCGGAAATAATTTCGATCCCCTTGCGGCGCGCCAGGCGCAACAGTTCCGTTTCCCGCGGACGGTAGACCATGTCCATCACGATCCGGCAATTCAGTTCCGCACTCCTGAGCGGAGAACCGCCTCGCGGGTGCATTCCCACAGGCGTACAATTCACAATGGCATCGAAAAATTCATGCGCCAGATCGGCGCGTGCCACCACCTGTCCTGCGACGGCGCGAGCCAGCGCACGGGCGCGTTCCGGACGCCGCGCACAAAAACATACATTCGAGCCCGCCTGTGCCAGCGCGAATGCCGCTGCTCGCGCGGCGCCGCCCGCGCCAACCAAAAGCACCCGGCTCCCTGCGAGGCGCATCCGCCGCCCCAGGCTGCGCAGCACTCCGACGTAATCTGTATTGTACCCGTACAATCGCCCGCCGCCACGCACGACCACCGTGTTGACCGCTCCAATACGCGCCGCCAGCGGATCGCAATCGTCCAGAAACCGCAGGACCGTTTCCTTGTGCGGGATCGTGACGGAAAGGCCCGCGACTCCAAATCCTTTCATCGCGCCTAGAAACTCCCGCAGGTCCCGAACGAGAAACGGCACAAAAACCGCGTCGAACTTGCGCGCGCGAAACGCCGTATTTTGCAGCAGCGGCGAAAGCGAATGCCCGATCGGGTCGCCAATCACGCCGTACACTCGAGTGCGGCGCGTGATCTGGGCGGCCCTGTAAAGATTGATCATGGCATCGAGAGGGAGTTGGCCTGGAGCCGTGGCTTGCTCTACGGCGGCATACGCCAAGGCGCTGCCCAACCGCAACGAAAGGACGCGCCCGGCGAATCCGAATTCGCCCATCGGAATCGCGACGGTATCGCGGCGCTTTCGAGCCAATTCGCATATGCGCACGCTGTCGGAAACGGAATGGCATTGCGCTGCGATCTTAATCGCATGCCCGTCCGCGTGTTCCAGCCTGCGAACAACTCCTTTCAGGTTTCGCGGAATCCCTCGAAAATCATGGTAGGACACCATCACGCGCGCGGGAGAAAGCGCACGCACCAGTTCACCCCGCGCCATCCGCTTCGCCGTTTCGATTTCAACATCGCACCAGCCGCAGCCGGAGCGAGCCGCTTGCGCCAGGATTTTGATTTGCTGCTCCCGGCTGCCTTGAAAGAGTCCCCCGCCTTCTTTCCGCCGGCAGGTGGCAATGAGTACTGCGCGCGGGCAGTTGCGGCCCAGCCAGGAAAGGAAAGCTTCCCGCTCTTTCGCGCCGCGAAGATAGTCCAATCGCAATTCCAGCGTGCGAGTTTTGCCGAGGCCCCGGCGCACCAGCGACCTCATCTGCTGCGCTGTTTCCGCGGCGGCGACGCCGCAAACGCGATCTTTCCCGAAGAGTCCCTTCACGCCCACTCCACCCCGGAAGCTAAGCTTTAGGCTTCTACCACGTGGGTGACAAATGTGTAAAGCGTCCCCCCACGATTTCTTGACGGTCCCTGAGGCCAATGCTAGCTTGGAAGTGCAGCCTTACCCGGTGTGGGGATAACTAGAGTTGCGAGCGCAAGGAGCAGCATCCATGCACAAAAAGATCAGCTATAATATTCTAATGATGGGACTTAGAGTAGGACTGGGCTTGCTGGCCTGCACCGCAATTGCTCAAGCGCAATATGCCCCGACCACCCCGACGCAAGCGGATTTATATTGCTCCGGCGTCATAACCGACAAGCCGGTTCCAAACGACATCTACGTGATATCCGGCGAGGATTCCCGGTACAGAACCACCTTCCAACAGGGCGAATTCATATTTATCAACAGAGGGGCCGAACAAGGAGTGAAGGTCGGAGACCAATTCGATGTGGTTCGGCAGAGAAGCGACATGATGGCGACCGCGTGGTTCAAGTACCAACCGATGTTGAGCCGCGCCATGGGCACCAGGTATGCGGATATCGGGCGGCTGCGCGTCATACACGTCGATGCCAAGACCTCCACGGCAGAAATGGAAATCATCTGCGAACCGATGTATCGCGGTGACATTCTGCGTCCGTTTGTCGCCCGGCCGGTTCCCCAGTACCATAATGCGAAGCTCGATCCCTTCGCCCCACCATCGGGAAAGAAAACCGCCATGGTCGTGAGCGGGAAGGATTACGCGGTGCAGGTCGGGCCCGGCAAAATCGTTTACGTCAATCTGGGAAATGAGCAAGGGGTTCGCGTGGGAGACTACTTCCGCGTGTTTCGTTATCAGGGAACGCGCATCGAGACGGTCGCTCAAGTCCCGGATACGTCCTACAAGGCGTACGGGTTTGGAAGTACCCCCGTCGCATACCAGTGGGACAATCTCCCGCGCCAGATAGTCGGCGAAGGAATCGTCGTGCGCACTGGGCCTAATTCCTCCACGGTCTTGGTGACGACTTCGCGAGGGGAAAGCCTTATCGGCGATTACGTGGAATTGGAATAACGGAAGCCTGGGTTTCTATCCGCATTCCGCAGCGGAGAAAAAGGATCCGATTCACAAGACGAATCGGATCCTTTTTCATTTACGCGCAACAAAAATCGGCACGTCGCGGCGGATCGAAGGCCCTCAATCCGCCAATTCAGGGTTCGGAAATTGTTCGCTGGCCCTTCTCCGAAAAAATTTCCGCGGCGAAACCAAATACTTTCGTAGCGGGATCGCGCCAGGCATCGCGCGCCAAACCGGCCTTTACGCAAGTCTCCTCGAGCAATCGCCGGCCGGACCAATTTCGTTCCGTGGCCACCTGCGGAAGCAGCAGTCCTTTGAGGGATCCGCGCATCACTATTAGTCCATGCCGGCCCGCGACAATCGCTTCGGGCTGAACGAGTTCCGGAGGCGTCAAGGCCGAGATTTCGATTTCCAGGCTCGCCAATTCTCCGGCACCCACAGGAGTGAAGCGCGAATCGTGCAGAGCCGCGTTGATCGCGGAACGCGCGACTACATCCGCGAGCGGGCCGGGATTCTCGACTTGTCCCACGCAGCCGCGCAGCGCTCCCGCGCAATATAGGCTGACGAATGCTCCTCTAGGTTCGGAAAGCGCCGCGGGGACAGGGGGGAAACCCAGGACACGTTTTTCGAGGATGGCGCTTGCAATCGCGCGCCGGGCAATCTCCACCAGCGCCAGCCAATCGTCACTGGACAGTCGGAACATCCTGTGCATTCTTGCGACGTTCGAGAATTCTGAGGCGGCGGCGTTGCTTCACGCTGCCGTCGACACGGCCCCAAAACTTTTGAAAATACTGAAACGCGGAAACCACCGCGCTTCCTACCACCAGCCACAATAGAATCATGTCAAGCGGCTTTATGATCGTGTGTTTTGCCGCCAGGATCACCGCGCAAACGGCGATCACCTGCAAAACCATTTTCGTTTTGCCGAGCGCGGAAGCGGGAATCGTAAATCCTTCGGCGGAAGCGATATTGCGCAGCCCCAGAACCACTATTTCCCGCCCGATGATGATCACCGCCATCCAGCCGGGCACCAGGTGCATTTCCACCAGGGAAATAAACGCGGCGGACATCAAAAGTTTATCGGCAATGGGATCGAGCAGAATTCCGAGCGTGGTGACTTCGCTCCGCCGCCGGGCATAGTAGCCGTCCGCCCAATCCGTGGCCGCTGCTGCCAGTAAAATGAGCACGCCCCACTCGCCAAAATTAATCGTCACTCCCAAAAATGCAATGTTTGGTTCGCGGGTCAAAAGGATAACGACCAGCACCGGGATAAAGAAAATGCGCAGAATCGTCAGGCTGTTTGGCAGGTTCATGACGCACCCGGGGGGTTCCCTGCTCCTATTTGGACGTACCCGCCCAGTCGCAAGGCGTAACCCACTATAGACGCACCTCCGCGGTCAGTCAACGATTGCACAAGAGAAGTTCCATTGGAGCCGTGAAAAGTTCCACATCCCGGCCGAATTTGAGTCGCTGAAGGCATGTACTCATAAACAACACGCGCCCGCAAGGCTGTGCAAATCAGGATGTTACAACCAATCGGATGGGAAAGCGGCCAATTGCTCAATGATTCAGCAAATATGTCCACAACGCAATGAAAACATTGAGGTTAACTCTTCTCATGGCGGCGGTAATTGCTCTGCGATCGAATTTTCCCTCCAAGCTGGCACCGGGACGGAAAATGATTTCCACAGACATTTCCACAACTGGGCGTCTCAGCGCCGCATCGCTCCCGGCCTCAAAATGCGCGGATTCGCTTGATTCTTGAGGGCTTTTATCGCTTCTCTCTTTTGGGGAAAGACTAGATCTTGCGCAATTATGCTAGCGTCGGCTCGGGACTGATTCTCAACTGGCGAGCCACGGATTCGGGAATTTCCGCCTCAATGGCCATGCTCGAGTCCTGCACTTCCGAATGCAGCACGCGGCCCAGGGCATGTACGAGGGCAATCGCGCGCCCATTCGACAATGGAAGTGTGAAGTGCAGATGAAGCACGGGGTCGACGGGCATCGCTTCATCGATGCGGCCGAGCAGCGCTTCCAGACCTTCGCCGGTGAGTCCGGAGACGCGCGAGGAATTGTGATTGCCATTCACGGCTGCGGCCTCCTCCGGAGTGAGCCTGTCAATTTTGTTTAGCACATGGAGACGCGGCCGGTCCCCGACGCCCAATTCTTTCAGAATTTTTTCTACTTCGGCGTCCTGCTCGGTGTGGTGTGGATTCGAGATGTCCGTCACGAGGAGTATCAGCGCCGACTCCTGCACTTCCTCGAGTGTGGCGCGAAACGCGGCGATCAATCCCGGCGGGAGGTCGCGAATGAATCCGACGGTATCGGAAAGCAGCACGCGGCGATTCGACGGGAGTCGCACGGCGCGCACGGTCGGGTCAAGAGTGGCGAACATTTTCGAGGAAACCAGAACGCCGGCTTTGCTCAACGAATTAAAGAGTGTCGATTTCCCCGCGTTGGTATAGCCCACAAGCGCGACGGTTCCCAGCGGAACAGCCTGGCGCGTCTCCCGCCGCAGCGAGCGTTGCTTGCGAATAGCCTCGATGGCCCGCGAAATTTTCGCCACGCGCTCGCGAATGCGCCGGCGGTCGGTCTCGAGTTTCTGCTCGCCAGGTCCGCGCGTCCCAATTCCTCCGGCCTGCCGGGAAAGCTCTTTGGCGCTGCCTGCAAGGCGCGGCAACATGTAATTCAATTGCGCAAGCTCGACTTGCAGCTGCCCTTCACGGCTGCGCGCGTGGCGCGCGAAAATATCCAAAATCAGCTGTGTGCGGTCAATCACGCGGCATTCCGTGCCCTTTTCGAGATTGCGCAACTGCGTGGGCGACAAATTGCGGTCAAAAACGATGAGCGGCGCGTTGTGCAGATGCGCTTCGATTTTCACTTCCTCGATCTTCCCGCGCCCGATCACCGTGGCGGGATCGATTTTGTCGCGCATCTGAAAAATACTTCCGGCCACTTGCGCGCCCGCGCTGCGAGCAAGCTCCGCCAACTCCTCAAGCGACGCGCGTTCCGCATCGCCCGCATCAATCCCCGGCACATGCGAGGCTCGCTTCAGGCCCACACCTACCAGGAACACGCGCTCGTGACTTTCTGTCGGACGTGTAGTCTTCATTCGACGTTTACAATGGACACAAATCGCAGGCGGGGAACTTGCGACGATTGGGGCACTCTCACACGTGGATTATACACCCGGGGCATAGTCACAACTAGGCCACTGCTCCGGACTGTAACTTCCCCGCCACCAACCGTTCCGCGGCGGTGACAATCGCCGGATCGTCGCCGAAGCCTGGGAGCCAGTGGACGAGGGGCTCTTTTCGGAACCAGGTGACCTGGCGTTTGGCGTAGCGGCGAGTAGCTTGCGCGATGGCTTTCGTGGCAGCCGCGAGCGTGACCGTGCCTTCGAGGTGCGCGCGCAGTTCGCTGTAGCCGATGAAGTCGAAGGGCTTTGAATTTTCCGGGACGCCGTTGCGGATATGGCTCGCAACTTCATCGAGCCAGCCGCGTTCGAGCATCGTGCGCGTGCGCCGCTCGATGCGCTCATACAAAGCTGCGCGAGGGGGTTGAAGGCCGATCTTGATCGGGTGGAAGCCCTCGAGGGGCGTGCGGCCCGCGCGATGAACTTCCGATAGCGGGCGACCCGTGAGCACACAGACTTCGATGGCGCGAATCATCTTGGGGCGGTCGCGGGAACCGATCCGCAGCGCCGCTTCGGGATCGAGGCGCCGCAGGACCCGATGCAGATATTCCAGGCTGTGCGCATTGGCTCCGGCTTCGAGGCGTGCGCGCAGCTGCTCCGAGCGCGCCGGGGCATCGGCGAGGCCTTCCAGCAGCGCCCGCAAATACAGCCCAGTCCCGACCGTCAGAATGGGCGGCCGCAAGCGCTGGCGCAGATCTTCCAGGACTTCAACCGCTCGCGCCCGGTATTCGCCCGCTGTGAACGGGAAGCTTGGGTCGACCAGGTCGAGCAGGTGGTGCGGGACGCCGCCGCGTTCCTGGAGCGTGGGTTTGGACGTCCCAATGTCGAACCCGCGATAGACTTGCGTGGAATCGCAGGCCAGGACTTCGCCATTCCATTTGCGGGCCAGCGCCACGGCGAGCGCGGACTTGCCCGATGCCGTTGGTCCCACAATGGCTACGAGCGGAAACGAGTCGCGCCCCGCTATGGCAGGCTCTTCGGATGGATCAGGTGATAGTTTAGGAGCAGCACTCATCAGAGGTGTTTCCAATAACGGATGACCATATAGACCAAGCACAGCAGCGCCAGCAACAGGAACCCAGCCACTTGTGTGCGGGAGGGCTTCACTGGGCGGTCTGTGAGTTCAGGGGAATATTATACAGGAAAATGAACCTTAGCTCGATATAGGGGCCGCTGAAGGCGGAGGGCAGCGGCTCGAAGGGCGTTGAAGCCCTTATGGAGGACATCGCCGCGCGGTCCAGGGGTTCCTTGCCGGAACTTCCCATCATGACGGGCTCTTGCTCCGGCACGACGCCGTTGCGCAAGATGCGAAATTGCAGGACCACCTTCCCCTGATCCCCCAGCCGCGCCGATTCCGGCATCACGGAATACCAGTTCTGCTTCACGACGGCCAGCACCCGATTAATGTAGTTGGAGAAATCGACGCCCTCGGTCGGCGTCAGGATCGTCACCGCATTGCCGGCAAACCCTTGCCCTCCGCCACCTCCGCCTCCGCCATAGCCGCCGCCTCCGGGAGATATCCGGCCAATTGCACCTTTAGTCGTGGCGGTCTCCGACCCACCGCCCTTCATGGCCTCCTGCATGGATTCCTGCAGCGCCTTGCCCGGCGAAAACTTTGGCAAGACCAGACTTGGAGGAGCATCTGGAGGGGGCGTTTGCGGCCGTATGGGGCTCTCCGCAGGGTGCGGCAGGGACATGGGAGCAACCGGCGCCGCAGGCCTCGCGGGGGCCGGAGTCTCTCGGGGCGGCTCGGGGGCCGCAGGGGCTGGCTCCACTTCGCGCGGGGGCGCCAGTCGCTTCAGCAGGCGCGGGTCGATCTTCACCGCTGGGGTCTTGGGCAGGGGGGCCGATGGCGTTTTCTCGATTCTGTTCATGTCCGAAGGCAAATAGAGATTGGTGATATTCCGCTGAATTTCCGCATCCGTGGGGGGGTGATAAGGGAACATTTTCGGCGCGAGCAGCACCAGGAGAATCACCACGAAGTGAAACACGATCGAAGAAACCCGCGCCACGGCGTTCCAGGCCTCTGAGCGGTCCACAGCCGGCTTGGTCATCAGATTGACTTCGCCGGTGGTGAGAACGTCGGGATCGAGGACGTCGGGCAAATCCTGGATGGCCACAATCTGTTTCGGGACGAGTTTGGCCGCGTGCGCATCCTTGGGCACAGCAATGCGCGAATCCAGGATCGTCAGCGGCACATAGCTTGGCGTTTTGCTGACCGCATCGAGCGGGGTGTTGGGCATGTCGCGCGGAACGACGACCGCATCACCAAGCACTTCCAGCTTGAAATAGGAAGGAATCGAGGAATGCGGATCGAGCACGAATTGCGGCAAGTCCGCTGGCACCAGCGTGCGCGCATCGAGGTTTGAGCTCAATCGCCGCGGCGGCGCGTCAGTGGGAGACACAACCGGCCGGGCGTTTTTCGGAACTAGAATCCTAGGGATCATCGATTCGCCTGCGGGGCAGCAAAGGCACCCAATTGGACGCGCCGGCCGTGTTCCAGGATGCCTGCCATAACCTGGTCGGCGAGCGCCAGGGCGCGCCGGCCCGCCGCGCCGTCCACGGCTGGGGCGCGGCGCGTCCGCACGGATTCCAGGAACGCGCGCAATTCGGCGCGGAGTGGCTCTTCCCGCTCGGCGGGAAGGGCCGCAAAATCGAACTTGGGCTGCGGGCCGGGTTCGGCCACCCGCACGCGCAGCGCATCCTGGCGCGTGAAATCCACGGAAATATATTCGTGCTGCTGGAAGAAGCGCAATTTGCGTACGCGCTCGGTGGAGACGCGGCTGGCCGTGATGTTGGCGACCGCGCCGGTGGCGAAATCCAGGCGCGCGTGGGCGATGTCCACTTTGTCCGTCAGGACGGGAATTCCGATGGCCTTGATGTCCACGACGGGCGCATCGACCAGCGCGAGCAGAATGTCCAGATCGTGAATCATGACGTCATAGACTACGTCGATATCGAGACTGCGCGGCGTGAACACGCCGAGTCTGTGTACTTCAAAGTATAACGGATTGTTAATAACCGGTAGCACCGCGACGATCGCGGGGTTGAACCGCTCGAGGTGCCCCACTTGCAGAATGCGTCCCGCGCGCGTAGCCGCGGAAAGCAATTCATCCGCTTCGGCCAGCGAGGCCGCCATCGGCTTTTCCACCAGCACATCGATGCCGAGCTCCAGCAACCGGCAGCCGGCGCGCGCGTGTTCCACGGTGGGCACGGCCACGCTTGCGGCATCCACGCGGCCCGCGAGCGATTCGATATCCGGAAAAACTTTGGTGGAAAATTCGGCGGCGATTTGCGCGGCGCGTTCGGCGCTCGAGTCCACGATGCCTACCAATTCAGCATCGGCGAGTTCGCGATACACGCGCGCATGATTGCGCCCGAAATCTCCTGCGCCCACAACCGCGACGCGGACCTTTTGACTGAGCTGAGTTCCGGAGGTCACAACTTCCCCTGTTTCGCCGGCCGTTCCGCCCCTCCGAAGGCGTCCAGCGGAAATGCTTCAATGGCGATCCCGGCGGCGTCAGCGGCTTCGATGACGCGCGCGCGGTCGAACAGCAGCGTGCGGCCCGCGTCCATACCCAGCGCGGTGACGCGGCAACGCTGCATCACTTCGACGGTTTTGAGGCCCACAACGGGTACATCGAATCGCATGTCCTGCCTGGGCTTGCTTACCTTTACCACGACCAGCGGGGCGCCATCAACGATGCGCGATGCCCGCTCGATGGTTTCGTCGGTGCCCTCCATGGCTTCGACGGCCACGCAGGCGCGGTCGCGAATCACTACCGTCTGGCCAAGGTCCAGCCCTGCAATCTGACGCGCGATTTCCCTGCCGTAAGCTAGATCCTCCGCCTCGCGCCCGTCCGGCGCTCGGCGTGTCAATACTCCCGGATCGGGAACCAGCGGCTTCAAGAATGAGGTCGAGTCCACCAGCTGGACGCCTTCCGATTCCAGCACGCGCGCGACGGCCCCGATCAGCGAATCGGTATTTTTCAGCGGCAGCGAAACCAGAAGTTTCGCCAGCTTCCAATCCGGACGAATGGAACTGAAAATTTTATTGTGCTTCACCTGGCCGGCCATGACGGCGCGCGTAACGCCTTCCTGATGCAGCAATTCCAGCGTGCGCGACAGCTCGCCCAGACTGACCCAATGCAAACGGGCCGCGACTTTTTCAAGCTCCGGCGAAGCCTCTTCCCGAATGGCGATCACGGCCATTTCGATTCCCTGGTTGCGCGCAGCTTCCAGAACGAGGAACGGAAATTGTCCGTTGCCGGCAATCAATCCCCATCCGGCGGAAGCATCCGGGCCCGTCGAAGATTGCATAGGCATGGAGGAATTCACTTGTGCAGGCCGCGTTCCGCCGATTCGATAAATTCCACGAGTTCGCGGACATCGGGCGATCCGTTCAGTTGCGCGCGAATCTGTTCGAGCGCCTGCGAGGTGTTGAGTTTGGAGCGGAGCAGCAGGCGAAATGCGCGCTCGATGGTTTCCAGGCGCTCGCGATCAAATCCGCGTCGCTCGAGGCCGATGGTATTCACGCCGTAGCATTTCGTTTCGCGTTCCGTGACCACGCGCGAAAACGGTGGCACGTCCTGTGTAATGACGGTGCAGGCGCCGATGTAGGCGTAGCGGCCCACGCGGCAGAATTGGTGGACGGGACTGAACGCTCCGACGCTCACGTAGTCCTCCACCACCACGTGGCCGGCCAGCGTCGCGCCATTCGCAAAGACGGTGTTGCTGCCGACGATGCAATCGTGGGCCACGTGGGAATAGGCCATGAAGAGATTATCGTTCCCGATCCGCGTGGCGCCGCCGCCCTGCGCCGTGCCGCGGCTCACGGTAGAGAATTCGCGAAACCGGTTGCCGTCGCCGACGATCAACTCGGTGTGCTCGCCGCTGAATTTCAGATCCTGGGGATCGCCGCCCACGGAAGAAAACGAATCGAAAATGTTTTTGCGTCCGATGCGCGCGGGGCCGCGCACTACGGCATGCGGTTCGAGCACGCACTCGTCGCCCAGCTCGACGCCATCGCCCGCGACGGCGAACGCGCCGATGCGGACATTTTGTCCGACGCGCGCGCTCGCGGAAACGATCGCGCGGGGATCGATTTCATTCATCGCGCACACCAACCGTGTCGGAGGCGGAATCGCCGCTCGTCACGGCCTCGGGCTCGCGGTCTACCAGCATGCAACGCAGTATGGCTTCCGCCGCGACGTCCCCGTTGACGGTGGCCACGCCCTGCAGCTTGCAAAATTTGAATTTCCACTTCAACACGGTCACTTCGATGCGCAACTGGTCTCCGGGCACCACCGGCCGGCGGAAACGCGCTTCATCCACAGCCGCCAGATAGAACAGCTTCTTGTCCTTTTCCTCGATTTCCGAGAGCAGAAGGATGCCGCCGGTCTGCGCCATGCCCTCGATGATCAAGACCCCCGGCATGACGGGTTTCCCCGGGAAGTGTCCCTGAAAATAGCCTTCGTTGATGGAAACATTTTTCAACGAGACGATACGCTTGAGCCGCTCGATTTCGAGAACGGTATCCACCAGCAGGAACGGATAGCGGTGCGGCAGAATTTTCTGGATGCCCGCGTTGTCGAGAATCATTTCATTTCCTCAATTTTCCCAGCGGCTTGAGCAAAAGCATAACCCGCGCACGTATTGGGCCGGATGCACGGGCGGCCCGCGGACGATCCCCGGCACGGTATAAGTGTAGCCTATTCACTGGAATTATATGCAAAACGCGGCGGGCTGCAAACGCCGGGTAGCACAGCCACTCTTGGCTGTGCGGTTTTTGCAGCACTCACCAAAAGCACACAGCCAGGAGTGGCTGTGCTACTGGGGCTGGGCCAGGGTCGTATTGCCCTGGGATGCGATCATCCGGCCCTGGGCAGATTCTCGAAGGGCTTTGGCCCTGGCGCTGGCCGGGCCGTCCGGGGAGAGCTTGAGATACTCGTTCAGGTCGCTCACAAGGGAGGGGAAGTCTTGCTCGCGGCTATGAATCTCAGCGAGCAGGAGATGACCTTGAGGAAAATCCGTCTTACGTCGCAGCGCTTCGCGCACGCTATTCTCGGCGTCCGCCAGGCGGTTCAGGCCGAACAACGCCAGGGCCAAGTAATAACGGCCCGTCCATGAGTTCGGGTCCAGATTCAGACCCTTGCGCGTTACAGACTCCGCCTCGGCAAATGCTTCACGCTCGTCGAGAATCGCGCCCAGAGCGAGCAGCGGGTGGGCGTACTGTCCGGCGCTTACTTCTATGGCCTTCCGAAACGCCTGCTCTGCTTCCGGGACGCGCCACAACTTCAGGTCTGCCGCTCCTAATCTGTCATAGGCCTCGTAATAGCCCGCATATTCGGAAATCGCGCGTTGAAAGTACGGCAAGCTTGCAGCGGGGTCTTTTTTTGCCAACTTTTCCATGCCCTGCTCGAAGGCGCGGAGGGCCTTGGGAGGAATGCTCAGTTCCCTGATGGAGACTACATTGCTCGATTGTTGAGTTTGCGCACTCGAGAACAACGGCACGCACATGCATGCAAACAGCAGCCCGGTTATCCAGAGCCTTGATCTCATGGCGTCAATACCTATTGCAAAGTCTCTCGCCTGCGACTTCCATTCTTTCACATGATTTTAATCTATTTGTAACACAATTGTAATAATACCGTGACGTTTCGGACATCGGCAGTTTGTCCCCTAATCAAATGCCTGCCGGGGGTTGAATCCGTTTTCGGAAGCCAGGGGTTCGGCGCCTTGAACGCCAGTGCGGAAGCGCTGACGTCCCGCACATCAGAATTATCCTTTCTTGAAACTACACCATTGCCGAGTTGCTCCTATCCGGGTGCGTTGCTAGCATAGCGGCGCGATGAGGACAGCTGCTCAAATGTTGCCGCTGGTGAACTGGCTGCGGCCGCGCGAAGCTGCGATGACGCGGCTTCTCGGACAATTTGTGCGTGCCGAGTCACCGAGCACAGACAAGGCCGCCGTGGATCGCTTTGGCAGGATGGTCGCGGCGGAGTGGAGGCGGCGCGGAGCAAAAGTCGAACTCCTGCGGCAGGGTGTACGAGGCGATCACGTTCGCGCGGAGTGGAATCCGTCTGGAAATCGTGCCAGGGGACAGATCCTCGTTCTCGGGCATTTGGATACGGTGTACGGTCTGGGGACACTGGCGCGCATGCCGTCTCGAGTCTTGCGTGGACGCGCCTATGGGCCGGGCGCGCTCGACATGAAGGGCGGGCTGGCGATCGCCCTGTTCGCTATCGACGCGTTAATCGGAACTGGATGTGTGCCTCACAAACGCATCATCTTTTTGTGGACGAGCGATGAAGAAATCGGCAGCGGAACATCGCGCGCCGTGATCGAACGCGAGGCAGGGCGCAGCGATGCCGTGCTCGTCCTGGAACCAGCGTCGGGACTCGAAGGCTGCGTGAAGACGGGCCGCAAGGGAGTGGGCGAGATCGAGATCATCGCCACGGGGCGCGCGGCTCACGCGGGCCTCAATCCAGAGGACGGCGTCAACGCGATCGAGGAAATCGCGCTGCAAATTGTGCGCATCTCGCGCTGGAATCAGCCGAGCCGAGGGATCACTGTGAATGCCGGAGTGATCGAAGGCGGCACGCGCGCCAACGTGATCCCGGAGAGAGCTCGGGTCATTGTGGACGTCCGTGCAGAGCGCGCGGGCGACATGGGCGCGCTGGAAAGGAAATTTCGCGCGCTGCGGCCAATCCTGCGCGGAGCAAAACTGCAAATTCACGGCGGGTTTAACCGCCCGCCGATGGAGCGGAAAACCAGCGCGGCGCTGTATGCCACGGCGAAGGCTCTGGCAAGAGACATGGGCGTTACGCTTGGCGAAGCTTACGTCGGCGGCGGATCGGACGGAAATTTTACGGCGGCGCTGGGCGTTCCGACGCTCGATGGCCTGGGCGCCGTAGGGGAGGGAGCGCACAGCCCAGGCGAAAATATCGTGACGCGCGCGCTGCCCGAGCGCGCCGCGTTATTGGCAGGATTAATGACTAGAATCTAAAGAGGTCCTACTCGTAAGCCTTATGCAGGTATTGCGCGGTGGATAGCATCAATTCCGAATAATCCTCGCGAAGGACGGCGCGAATCGCATCTTCCGTGGAGGAGCCTGCGGCGATGCGGTCGAGAATTCGTTCCAGGTCATCGACGCCCTGCTCGGTCATGATCATCTCCACTACAGCAAGCGACCAGGCGTAGGCAGTGGAAGCGGTGTCCCGGGGCAGGTTCAACCACGAGGATTCGTAGGATAGGAGAGAAATTTCCATGTGTTGCTCGAACGACGCGGAAAGTGTTCCGGCGTTGACCCGGCTGCGCTTCCCTTCCATGTATTGCGCGATCCCTTCCTGCAACCACACAGGGCACCGCCCGCTGGTTTTCTGCGCGACGAAACTATGAGTCAGTTCGTGCTTCAGGACGCGCGCAAGTTCATTGGTCATGGAACTCAGGCCTTCGACAGGGATGCGCAAGCGTCCGTCGTTAAGCGCTCCCGACCAGCTCGGCGCCCGGGTGATGTCCATGAACGTTTGATTCGTGTAGAGAATCACGCCAATGGGCTCGGGGGGGACGTAATTTAGAGTCGCGGAAATCTCATCGAATTCGGACTCGAGCGTCTTGAGCACGTCAGCGGCGAGTTCCGGCGCGGCTCCGCCGTTGTACTTGAGGCGAAAGTGCACCGTATCGCCCTCGTGATACTCCGCCTCTTCCCTGGCATCGCGTTCCGCCTTTTCGAGCGCCTGCCGGGTCTCCTCATCGGGCTTGAGCTCCATGGCGCGTTTCCATTGGGTGACGGCGTCCGCGGCACGGTTGAGCCCGTAGTATGCCCAGCCGGAAAGTTTGGCGACTTCGGCGGAGTCCTGATCGATGCGGCGAGCGCGGTCAAGCAAGTCCGCAGCAGCGGTGTACTGGCTCTGCCTCAGATGCAGGTAAGCGGCTCCCAGGAGCAAACCGGTGTTGTCCGGGTCCAGGCGAAGCCCGATGTTATAGTGAGCCACCGCCCGCTCGAAATCGCCCACGCTGATTTCAAATTGCGCGGCAGCGCTCTCCGCAGCGATGACGCGGGCCACGGCCGTAGGAGTGGGATGGGCGTAGGCCTCGGATTCGAGTCTTGAAAGCAAATCATTATCAATCGAGCCGTCGCGCACGGCAGCGCTGGCCGCCGCGTCATTGAGCGCTGATAGCGCGTTGGGCGGCGCTATGGGGAGGTTGGCTGCGCGATCCGAGGGTGTCCCGGCGGTGGAAATCGGCGACGAATCGTCGTGGGCTACTCGATCGACGATGGAAACGGGAAAGCTGAAGCGCCCGGCGGGAGTCTCGTAACTCACCTGGCCGTTTTCCTGAACTACATGGGTGGCCGTGATCTTTCGGCCGCTCTTCAGATAAATCGTATCGGCAGAGACACCCCCGGAGATGGCGGAGGCCAGGCATAAGACCGCGAAGAACCGGAGGGGACGCGCTGCGGGAAACCGCATCCTGGTATTTTACCAAGAAGGGTTGGTGGGACCCGGCGCACGTTGCGGCATGATGCCCAATCTTGCTACAGCCGGGCCGGCGTGCCGTCCAGGTTCCAGCTTGTTTGGAAGGCTTTATCCAGGGACAAAAAAAGGGCGGCCTATTTGGGCCGCCCTGAAATTGTTGAAATTTTTCTGAAGATGTCGCTGAGCGCCGGGTTGTCCCGGCTCAAGCCGCTAATTGGACGGAGTGGTCGGGCTGACAAGAGCGCGCCAGATCACGATGCCTGTCACCGCAGCGATCGCGGGAATCGCGATCCAAAGGAAATGGTTGTGCGCTGTTGGGTGCGGGTTCTGCGGATTCGGATAAGGACCCGGGTCGGTTTCGACCTCCATCCGGTAAGAGCTGCCGGCCTCGACCGTCCTTACTTCGTCGCCCATGGTGACTTGCAGGGTGCCGTGCGTGCCGGTCAAAACTAATTCCGTCGGGCTGATCATGCTGATCTGGCCGGAGGTGGCCTCCGAGTTCGCGGGACGGATTGTTGCGCCGTCCGCGATCAATTGGAAGGTCTGACCCTCGGCCGAGGAAACGATCACGGTTCCATTGTCCAAGTTGGCCGAGAAGCCGTTGGGGAATGCATGCACATCAGCAGTGGTGTTCTGGCGCAAAACCATTTGGTCGGATCCGAACCGGACACGAAGGGTTGAATTCGCCGGGGTCTGCAAGCGATCGCCGTCATAAATCGTCGCACCGCTGGTGGTTACACCCGCTCCAACATTGGCATTTTCAGCAGCCACAACCACGCCCAACGGAGCCGATGGTGAGCTGGCAGGCCCGGCCATGGCGGGCGACTCAATCAACACCAGGCTCAAAATTGCGATCAAGACAGCGGTAGAAACAGTACGCATGTAAACCTCCAGAATGACTTGCGGGTATAAGGGTAGGAAGAAGAAGTGACCCGGTCAAACAGGTAAAACATCGCTTGTGCGAAAGATACACCCCTCCGAGGAACTCACGGATGAGGGGGGCGAAAGTGTCGAGAATCAATCACTCCCAGGGGTCCCAGGGATGCCTAACGGGACCATTTTCGCTGGAATTATGGACACTGGTGACACCTACAATCTACCTTGTTCTGACAGAACGGGGGGCGTTATGGCATCGATCGGACTTTTCTCCCTCCCTCGTCTCGCATATCCAGGAGGCCGGGACAGGCAGGGTTGAAGCGAATTACAAAAGAGGGGATATGAGTCCCCTGCAAATTTGCTGGGGGCGATTGCGCTGTTCAGGCCCTTTGGGCCTTGTCGGCGTTTAACCACGCCGTATTTCCAACCATGTAAATTTTATGCTGCCGCCTGGTTCCCACTGTCATCAGAACGCGAGTAAGAAGCGCGTGGCCCGATATCCGCCTACCAATTGAAGATCCACAGCGACCCCAAATTCATCGGCCGGACAGCGGGCACGCTGCACAGGAATGAGGGTTCCTATGTATGGATTGGGGTTCGGCAGCCTTATCTTACGGGGCAACTGGGCTGACGAGTGCGCGCCAAATAACAATGCCTGTCACTACGGCCACGGCAGTGATTGCAACCAGATAAAATCGATTCCGAGCCGTAGGATGCGGAACCTGCCGTTGCTGGGGATCCGATGCGGCTTCTTCGGATTCAACTTCCATCTTGTAGGAGCTGCCGGCCTCTACGGTCTTGACTTCATCGCCCATAGTTATTTCCAAGGGGCCGCGCGTACTGGTTAGGACCAGTTCTGTGGGACTTATCTTTGTAATTTTGGCCAGGGTTGGTTGAGAACTTGCGGGGCGGATGGTTGCTCCGTCAGCGAACAATTCGAAGGTCTGCCCCTCCGGTGAGGAAATAGAGACAGTTCCAGCGTCCAGGTCCGCTGAAAATCCATTGGCAATTGCGTGCACTTGCGTGGACGTGCTCTGGTGCAGGAAGATTTGCCCGGCGCCGAGCCGAATTCGCATCGTTCCATCGTCTCGCGTCACGAGGCGGTCGCCGTCATAAATGGTTGCCCCGCTAAAGGTGGCATCCACTCCCTCGTGGGCATTTTCAGCCGCCATAACTATTCCCAGTGGAGCCGGTGGCGCGCCCGGAGGCGCTGCGAACATGGACGCTTCAAACGGCAGAACTCCGAGGACTGCGATCCAAAGGGCGCCACTGATTTTTCGCACCGTCACCTCCCCGAGAATACAACTCAAAAATAATGGCGCGCTGCGAATAAGTCAATAGGTATCTCACTGCTGCGGAGGCATTAAGGAGCCATTCCCGCAGCCTTCTGGGACGCATCCCGGATAGCTTTAAATTCTGCTCCGGGGTTCCATTCGGGCATGTGCGGATCATTGGCGACGCGGTATCCAACGAGGAAATAAAGTTGAGAATCCTCGACCGCGCCGGTCAGGTCCCAGTCCGGCTGAATCTTGTCGGCGGGCTTGTGATACCGTTCGGCGGTATATTTTCGCCGCTCTTCGAGTCCCCATCCATCGGGCTTGCCGATGAACTCCACGCCCTCATCGGGATCGAAGGCGGGGATGCCGTTTTTGGCAAACTCGAAATGGTCGGAGCGGTAGTAATAACCTTTCTCCGGTTCGGGATCGAGCTTGACGACGCGGCTTTGTTCGTGCGCCACCGCATCAATCACGTCGTCCAGGGTGGAGGCGCCGCGGCCGATTTGCACGATGTCCCGCGTGCGGCCGCTGACGTTCATTCCGTCCATGTTGATGTCGAGCGCGGTGCGCGCAAGGGGATAGAGCGGATGCTCGACGTAGTATTGAGAGCCGAGCAGGCCTTGCTCCTCCGCCGTTACGGAGAGAAAAATCATCGTCCGGCGCGGGGGCGTTTTTAGCTGTTTATAGGCGCGCGCCAATTCGAGAAGCGCAGCGCTGCCCGAGGCGTTGTCTACCGCGCCGTGATAAATTTTGTCGCCGTTTACTGGAGGCCCGATTCCGAAGTGATCCCAATGCGCCGTGTAGATGACGTAGGTATTTTTCAGATCAGGATCGCTTCCGGTGAGCTTGGCGATCACGTTGTGGGAATCGATTGTTTGCAGGGCGTTGTGGATGGTCAGCTTGGCGCGGATGCCGAGCGGGACAGGTTTGAAATCGCGGCGCGCGGCGGCGGCCATCAGCTTGTCGAGATCTTGCCCCGCGGCGCGAAATAATTTTGCGGCGAAGTCCGACGTGATCCAGCTTTCCACGGCCAGACGACCCATGTTTTTGTCGGGCGTGGCCAGATCGAATTGCGTTCCGCTCCAACTGTTGCGCACCACTTCCCAGGGATAGCCGGCGCGGTCGGTCTGGTGAATGATGACGCATCCGGCAGCGCCCATCTGGGCGGCCTTTTCAAATTTGTATGTCCAACGGCCGTAGTACGTCATGGCCGAGCCGCCGAAGGTTTTGGGATCGAGCTTCGACGGATCCGCAGGATCGGGGACGGGCGGGTCGTTGATGAGCTCGACGAGGATCTTGCCCTTCACGTCGGCGCCCTTGAAATCGTCCCACTGAAATTCCGGCGCCTGCACGCCGTAGCCGACGAAGACCATGTCGGCGTCGATCGCGGAAGTTTCCGTCACGCGTTTGGACCACGCGACGAAGTCGTCCTGAAATTTCGGCTCGAGAGATTTGCCGTGCCCCGTCAGCGTGAGCTTCATGCCGCTGTCTGGAGTGATGCCGACGAGGGGCACGCTCTGCAAGTAAGTGCCATCCGGATTGCCGGGTTCCAGGCCCGCTGAACGATACTGGTCTTCGAGATACTTGATCGTGAGTTGCTCGCCCTTGGAGCCCGGACCCCGCCCTTCAAATTCATCCGAAGAAAGAATGCGGATATGGTTGAGGATGCGATCGCCGGCAAAGGACGCCAGCGCCGCAGTGGGAGGACTCGGCCCGCGCGAGCAGGCGGAGAGCGAAGCGACCGCCGCTAAAGCGAGAATTAATTTCAAGGGATGATGCGATCTAACAGGCTGCATGGAACTCTCCGTCGGGGCGCGAACAGACAATTTGAATCCGCCGACACATAGTATCTCTCGCCGCACAAAGTGACAACGCGGACGCCCGGAGTAGCACAGGCACTCCTGCCTGTGCGGGGTTGTAGACCGCACTTACGTCATTGATGTAATAACAATCGCGAAAACCGCACAGGCAGGAGTGCCTGTGCTACTGAAGCGCCACCCGGTTTGCATTCGGCCGGCAACAGGCCCACAATTTGATGCGAGGTGCGATGTGGCTACCCTTCAGCCGGGACAAGCGGTGCGCGTAAATCTCGCCGGATTGCAGGCCGGGAGCGTTCTCTTTCACGCGGCAGTAACCGCCGCCGTCGGCCACATCGTGCGCCAAATTTCCGAAAATCCCCCGACGTATCTGATCAAACTGCTCTTCTCATTCCGGGGAGTCACAGAGGTCGAAGTCCCGGAAGACCGCATCACGGCTACGTGATCCGCCCGCGGAACCATGTGAATTGTTTGCTGCCTTCGTCACCAAATCTCCCGGGAAGGCAACGTCATCTTGCCGGAGTGAGTTAGAATAACGGGGCGCTTTGCGGCAAGCGGCGCGCGAGGTCTACTTGATCCATCGGCTGATTTTTCATAACGACCGGATTGTTTCCGGCGACGAGGCGCGTCTTTCGCCCGGCCAGGCGGGGCTCCTGAATGGATGGGGTCTGTTTACGACCATGCGCGTTTTTCAAGGCGAAGCGTTCGCCTACGAGCGGCACTGGCGTCGGCTCGAAAAAGATGCGGGGCGCATCCGGCTGCCATTTCCTTTTGATCCGGCGAAAGTGCGGCGGCACCTCGGCGAATTGCTGGCCGCCAATCAAGTGATGGAGGGGACGGCCCGGATTTACATGGTCTACAACCGCGTCGGATTCTGGCAGAGCGGCGAGACATTGCCCGAGGTGGACTTGATTGTATGCACGGCGGGGCTTCCGGCGTATTCGGGAGAGGCCCGGCTGGGCGTCGCCGAAAACGGACGCCATGCGGCCTCGCCGCTCGCGGGCGTGAAGACAACCTCGTGGTTGAATAATGTGTGGCATCTGGCTGAGGCGCAAAAAGAGGGCTGGACGGAAGTGATTTTGCTGAATGAGCGCGGCGAAGTGGCCGAATGCACTTCCGCAAATATTTTCTGCGTAAAGGACGGCGCGGTTTTCACGCCGCCGCTTTCGTCGGGATGCCTCGAGGGCGTGACGCGCAGCGTGCTGCTCGAAATTGCTCCGCGCGCGGGAGTGTCGATGAGCGAGAAAACGCTGACGCTCGGGGACCTACACGCCGCGGAGGAAGTGTTCATCACGTCCACGAATCGCAGCCTGCTGGGAGCGAGTGAAATTTCCGGGCGCCGGTATTCCGTAGTGATGGGGCCGGTCGCGCAAAAACTTGAGCGGGCGTTTGATGCCAACATGCGCGAATACGTCGTGGCGCGCGCGTCCGCTCTGCGCGCTTGAGTAGCACAGGCACTCTTGCCTGTGCGGGTTTGTAGACCGCGCTTCCCTCATCGATGTAACGACAATCGCGAAAATCGCACAGGCAAGAGTGCCTGTGCTACTTGTGCGGCTCCATACCTTTGGCTTTCAACACCGGCACGACTGCGGGCCCGGTGAGGAACTGAATCAGCGCCTTGGCGCCTTCTGCGTCGCGCGCGTTTGCCGCAATTCCGCCGGCGAAATTCACATAGCTTTGATAATCAGGCGGGATCGGTCCGACGAGATCGACTCCAGGAAAAAACCTGATTTCGGGAATCAGCGAGATGACCAGTTCCGTTTTTCCCCCGGCGACGTTCATCTGCGGGCGTCCCGCCTCCGCATCGAGCATCAATTTCGGCTTGACCGCGTCCGTGATTCCCATGCGTGAAAACATGTCGTAGGTGTGCGCCGCGCTGGCGCCGGTCGGATTGAAACTGATGGATTTTGCGGCCAGCAAAGTTTTCTTCAGAGCGCCGGGCGTGCTGATGTCGGGTTTCGGGGCGCCTGCGCGAACGCCGACGCCCAGGCCGGTGCGGGAAATTTCGGCGCGTCCGGCGGGCGCGATTTTTCCCTGCTTGATCAAATCGTCCAGCACATCGGAGGTCAGGATCGCGGCATCGAACGGTTCCCCGGCCTGAATTTTGTCCCTCAGATTTTTTGAGGAGTTGAATTGCACCGCAAGTTTGCGTCCGATCGCGTGCTCAATCTGCGGAGTGAGTTCCTCCACGACTGTCTTCATGCCGTCCGAGATCATGACGCGCAGGTCAGTCGTTTGCGCCGGAGTCCCGAGAGCAAACAGCGAAAATATCGCGGCATTGAGCAGTAGAATGGTCACCGCGGTGACGATCGCGATTTTCAAATTCATCTTCACTGTTCCCCCTGTTTTCCCCGGCAAGCCGCTGAAAAAATCGCTCCGCGGAATGTTTTAGTAGCACAGGCACTCTTGCCTGTGCGGGTTTGTAGACCGCGCTTCCCTCATCGATGTAACGACAATCGCGAAAACCGCACAGGCAAGAGTGCCTGTGCTACTCGAACCTCATCCAGCCTGCGACCAACGCGCGCATTCTCATCCAGAGAAATCCTTACAACGGCTGATCGGGTCTGGCAATCGTTCGCCACATGTGCGCGACCGGACTGCCATCGTTCCCCAGCCCCTCTTTCGGCTGCTTGAAATGGCGTCCGACGATATCCATGAACGGCTCGATGGTAACGACGGCGTTCCGATCGAATGCGTACAAGTCATTCACCGTGACGAGGCGCGCGTCCATGTACCACGGATGCTTGCGAACCATCTGGTAAGTCGCTTCGATGTAGGGCGGCGGAACGTAATCGTAGCCAAACAATTGGCGGTAGAGATCCGGGTACTCGTAGCCGACGGACGGGTCGGGATAATAGCGCAGCGTCTGATGGTAACGAATGGCGAAGCTGACTTTTTCCGGGACGTAGGGCTCGAAGAGTTGCGCGCCCCACCAGCCGTGATCGGTGCGAATAATTTCCTGCACCACGTCGTGAAGCAGGCAAGCGAGAATAATTTCTTCCTTCATGCTGTTTTTCATGGCCAGGGCCGCGCTTTGCAGAACGTGATTGGAGGTGTCCATGAAGCGCAGCTTGAAGAAATCGTAGAGCGTGGGACTGGGCGGCATCGGGGTGAGCCTCTTCACATTTTCGCCGGTGCGCGGAACGTACATGAAGCCCACACCCTCGCGGTATTTGCGCGTTTCGATCTGCGACTCGACTTCGGCGACCGTGGGATATTTCTCGGGTTTGATCTGGTCCCACGCGGGGTCGCCCGTTTTCGGGCGGTTGAGCTGGGCCATCATGTGGGATTCCAGGGCGTCCGCGCGCGCTTCCGAGTCCATACGGCCGGCGGCTTCCGGACCGCCGAGACTGTCGATAAATGTTTTTTTGTCAATTTTCATGGGTCCTCCTCAGGCCGGAATCCCGATTTTCTTCTCTATATAAAGTAGCACAGGCACTCTTGCCTGTGCGGTTTTGTAGACCGCACTTACGTCATCGATGTAACGACAATCGCGAAAACCGCACAGGCAGGAGTGCCTGTGCTACCCAACCACAACTTCTTGCTTCGTCCAGGGTTGAGAATCGTATGATTAAGCCATGAAGCAATGGGCAAAAATCGTTGGTTCGGGACTGCTGGCCGCGATGTCTCTGGCGACGCTGGCCTGGGCCGGGCCTCGCCGCGGAAGCGCGGAATTGTATTCGTCTCCATTGCTGCCGAGCGCGAGTGACAAAAGCAACGGCAATGCAAACTTCGCCGGCAAGCTTCCGATCCGCGAACTGAACGAAGAAGAAGCCATATTGCATGCGCTCAACCGGCTGGGATTCGGCCCTCGGCCCGGACTGGTGGAACAAATCGAAAAGGCGGGGCTCGAGAACTGGATTCAAGCGCAGCTGCATCCAGAAGCTATCAGCGATCCTGTTGTGGATGCGCGCCTCGCGCAATTCCCGGCGCTGAGACTCAGCGCCGCCGGCCTCCTCGATCAATACCCGCCGCAGGATGTGGCCGCCAAGAGGCTAGGTCTGAAGGTCGACGAATACCAGAAACGCTTGCAGGAACAGGCCAAGCAGCCGGGCGGCGCCAATGCCCTGCCGTTCAAGGACCCGAATGAAATCGTAAACGAAGCGATGGAAGCGAAGATGATCCGGGCGGTTTACAGCGAGCGGCAGCTGGCCGAGCAGCTTTCCGGTTTCTGGTTCAACCATTTCAATATTTTTGTCTACAAGGATACGGACCGCTGGTATCTGATCCCGTACGAACGCGACGCGATCCGCCCGCACGTGCTCGGGAAATTCCGCGATTTGCTCGAAGCCACGGCGAAGAGCCCAGCGATGCTTTACTATCTTGATAATTCATCGAGCGCGGACCCGCATGCCTTTGACCGCTTGAAGCTGCATCCGGTGCGCGCGAGGCCGGGCGAAAAACTGCCGCCGCTCGGGCCGAAACGCGGCCTGAATGAAAATTATGGGCGCGAACTGATGGAGTTGCACACGCTCGGCGTCGATGGCGGGTATAAGCAGGAAGACGTCATCGAAGTCGCGCGCGCGCTCACGGGCTGGACGATCGAGTCGCCTCGCGAAAATCCCGCGTTTTATTTCGACGAGCGGATTCACGATCCCGATCCGAAACGCGTGCTCGGAAAGAAAATCAAGGGCGGCGGGATGAAGGACGGCGAGCAAGTCCTGGACCTCCTGGTGAAGGATTCGCACACGGCGCGTCATATTTCGCTGCAACTGGCGGAGCATTTTGTGTCGGACGATCCTCCTCCCGCGCTCGTTGCGCGCATGGCCAAGACGTTTGAAAAATCCAAAGGCGATATCCGCGCGGTGATGACGACGATGATTTATTCGCCGGAGTTCTGGTCGCGGGCGGCGTTTCGCGCAAAGGTGAAGACGCCGTTTGAGCTTGTGGCGTCCACGACGCGCGCGCTCGGCGCTGACGTGGACCAGCCGCTGCAACTGGCGCAGTGGGTCTCGCGCATCGGCGAACCGCTCTACCAGTGCCTTACGCCCAACGGCTATTCGGACAAGGGCGCGACGTGGGTCAGTACCGGAGCGCTCCTGAATCGCGTGAATTTTGCCGTCGCTCTGACCAGTAACAAGGTGCGCGGCGCTCAAGTGGACATCAATTCCCTGGTGGGGACCGACACCGGGGCGAATCCTCACCTGGCGCTTGACCGCGTCGAAGGCGAGTTCCTTGCCGGACAAGTTTCTGACTCGACGCGCGAGACTCTGGAGAAGGAAATGGCGGAGCCGCGGATTCTGGGCGCGAAGCTTGATGACCCGGTGACGCACGTCAACGTCAGCCTGATTACCGGCCTCGTGCTCGGCTCGCCGGAATTTCAGAAGCGGTAGATGATTTAATATTTCATGTAGCACAGGCACTCTTGCCTGTGCGGTTTTGTAGACCGCACTTGCGTCATCGATGTAACGATCATCACGAAAACCGCACAGGCAGGAGTGCCTGTGCTACTTAATTCGTGCGCGCGCTCTGTGGATAGCTCTGCTAGAATCCGGGGCATGCTGCCGGCTGGGTTTCTCCGCTTCCGTTGTACTCGCCACTCGATTTGCGTTGTGTGTGCCAGACTGCTGGCTCTGATTCCCATGTTCATTGGAATTTTCGCCATCAAGGCGCAAGACAAATCTGCCGCGCAGCCAGGCAATAAAATTCAACCGGTCACGCAGAATCTTGTGATCGCGCCGAACTTGATGGAGGAAGTCGCAAAATTCAAGGAAGTGCGCATGCCGTTCGACTCCGCGCATCTGAGCGCGCGGGAACGGCAGTTGGTCGGCAAACTGGTCGAAGCGTGCCAGGATCTGGAATCCATCTACTGGCGGCAGAGCGATCCCGAGGGTTTGAAGCTTTATCAGGCGCTGGCCGGCAGCCGCGATCCGAAAGACGTTGCGCTGCGCAGATTTCTGCGAATCAACGGCAGCCGCTTTGACCTGATCAACAATGACGCGCCGTTCGTGGGGACCGCCCCGTGGCCTCCGGGCCGGGGACTCTACCCTGCCGATCTGACGCATGAGGAGTTCGATCGCTACGTCGCGGCCCATCCGGAACAAAAAGCGGCGCTGTACGATCCGTGGACCGTGGTTCACCGCAAGGCGGCGGCGCTCGAAGCGATTCCCTATCATGTCGCCTACAAACAGTGGGTCGATCCCGCGGCGAAAGCGCTGCGAGACGCCGCCGATCTTTCCGACGATCCGGCGTTTGCAAAATTTCTGCGCCTGCGCGCGGACTCGCTTCTGACCGACCAGTATTTCGACAGCGACATCGCCTGGGTCAGCCTGGTCAATCCGAAATTCGATATTATTTTTGCGCCGTACGAAACTTATCTCGACGATTTTCTCGGCGTGAAAACTTCCTACGGCGCGGCTGTCCTCGTCCGCAACGAAGAGGAGAGCCGCAAGCTGGACGTGTTCCAGAAATATGTGCCGGACATTCAGGACAGCCTGCCGCTCGCGGCCGAGGATCGCCCCTCGAAGCGCGGCCTTTTTTCTCCCATGGAAGTGATGGACGCGCCGTACCGCGCGGGCGATCTCCGCCACGGCTACCAGGCGGTGGCCGACAATTTGCCGAACGATCCGCGCATCCACGAACAAAAAGGGTCGAAGAAAATTTTCTTCAAGAATTTCATGGATGCGCGCGTGAATTACGTGATCCTGCCGATTGCGCAGCGCCTGCTGCGCGCCGACGAGGCGGCGCTCGCCTCCGCGGAGGGCTATCTTGCGAGCACGATGATGCATGAAATTTCGCACGGCCTTGGCCCCGCATTCGCGCGCACCTCCGGCGGGCGGAAAGATATCCGCGAAGCGATCGGGCCAACGTATTCGGCGCTGGAAGAGGCGAAGGCCGATATCGTCGGCCTGTATGGCCTGAAATGGCTGGTGGACCGCGGCGATCTTCCCAAGGAAAAATTGAACGGATACTATGCCTCCGAAGTGGCCGGAATTTTCCGCACGGTGCGATTCGGCGTGGCCGAGGCGCATGGACGCGCCGAGATTATGGAGTTCAACTTCTACGCGGAGCGCGGCGCCATCGCGCGGGACGCGGCGTCGGGCCGGTATGCGATTGATTTCGGGCGCATGCCGGACGCCGTCGCAGCTCTGGCCAAGGAATTGCTCGTGCAGGAGGCAACCGGAGACCGCGCTCGCGTCGAGGCCTGGTTTGCAAAGTACGGCGCGATTCCGCCGGAGCTGGCCAAGGCGCTCGGAGCCGCTTCCGATGTGCCCGTGGACATTGATCCGGTTTCGTCGTTTCCCGAACCCATGCGCTAGAATTCCATTTAGAAAACGAGAGGATGGTGAACGGTTATGGCCAATGAGAAAACGCAGAATTTACAGAATCACACCCGGCTGGTGCCGCCTTTCCATATGTTTGTGCTGCCTGTGTTCCTTTTGAATGCGGGCTCGTCGATTTATGTGCTGGTGAAATTTGGCGTTACGTACAGGTCCGTCCTCGGCGTCTTGATGGCCTTCGCGCTGCTTACGTTCGCACTGTTCGCGCGCCTTTTCGCGCTGACGGTGCAGGATCGCGTCATTCGTCTGGAAATGCGGATGCGCCTCGCGGAAGTCTTGCCGGTAGACTTGCGGTCGCGCATTCCGGAATTCACCGTCGGGCAGCTGGTTTCGCTGCGGTTTGCCGGGGACGGGGAGCTTCCGGGGCTGGCGCGCAAAGTGCTCGACGAAAAGATGAACGATCGCAAGGCCATCAAGCAATTGATAAAGGACTGGCAGGGGGATTATTTAAGGGCCTAAGTAGCACAGGCACTCTTGCCTGTGCGGGTTTTGCGATGGTCGTTGGACCTGCGCTGCATGCGTGGCCTATAAAATCGCAGAGGAAGAGTGCCTGTGCGGGTTTTGCGATCGCGATCGAACCCGCTGCCTAGCGGCGGCTTACAAAACCGCACAGGCAGGAGTGCCTGTGCTACTTGGCCTGCGTATTTTCGGCGAAGCACCAGTGCACGAAATCCTTGCCGTAACGCGCGGTCACGGACTCGGGGACATCTTTCTCAAGAAGCTGCTCAAATTCAAAGTTGATTTCGCCGTTGGGCTGCACCGTGCCCAGCAGCGAGCCGTACACGTTGACCAAAGCGCCGTGAGCGTCAGAAGAATTCGGCGGGAGCGGCACGCGCTGGGCTCCCGCGGTGCCCACAATCCAGCCTGGCAGTACGCCTCCGTGTTCCTTCCAGTATTCCGTATTGAAGATTCCGTCCATGTAATAGTGCGAATGGCTGGCGAGCACGTAGACATGCTTGTGCGCCTCGTCCTGCGCGCGCAACAGATCCGCATAGACGCGCCTTCCGCTTTCGATTCCCGTCGGTGACTCGTTCATGCTGTGTCCCGCGGAAATACTTTCGGGTAGCGCCTTGTGCATTCCGGTGACGATAGTAAAAACGGCCGGATCGGAAAGATCCTTTGCCAGAGTGCGCTCGAACCAGAGCAACTGGGCGGCGTCAAATTGATCGGCAGTGGCGCTGTCCAGGTAATAGAAGGCGACGCCGCGGTCGATCCAGTGGAAATAGGTCTTCACGCGGTAATCCTTGGGATTGTCCTTCAGGCGCTGCGCGCGCAGCGCCGGCGAATCCAGCCAGTCCGCAAATTGCAGGATGAAATCTTCGCGCGTCTTGTACGGAGGAACGGTCTCGTGATTTCCGATGCCGAGGAAAAAGGGGATTGAACCGAACGGGATGATCTGGCTTTCGATGTAGTCGGGCCACTCGATGTTTCCGTATTCGGTGATGGAGAGCGGCTTGGCCATGTGCTCGGGCTGGTGCGCTATATCTTCATCGAAGTTCGTCGTTAAGCGCAGGTCGCCCAGGTGCCAATAAAACGCGGCCTGATTTTTCCTGGCTGTTTCCGCAATCCCCGGCATCACCACGTCGCCGCAATTGCGGGAGTCGCCGGACGCGAGGAAGCGCCAGGTTCCGGCGGCGGGTTCCTGGGCGCTCGCGGGTTGCCGCGTCGACGCCAGCGCGAAAAAAATCGCGATGGCAAAAAATGCTCTGCGGATTGTCATCTCTCCAAACCTCTGCCTTATCGTGTGATGCTACGGGAACTTCATTCCGCAGCACATTGTGAATATTAGATTACACCTCTCACCGGCGGATTTTTATTACAGTTTGATGACATGAGGGGCCGGCGCTCGCGAGTAACACAGGCACTCCGAGTAGCACAGGCACTCTTGCCTGTGCGGGGTTGAAGAGCGGGCTTACGTCATTGATGTAACGACAATCGCGAAAACCGCACAGGCAAGAGTGCCTGTGCTACTTTTGTGCTTTCCCTTATTTCCGGATGCGATAGACCTCCAGCGGGGCGGAAGAATAAATTCGCTCGCCGATTGCCGCGAGGGGCGCGGAAAAGCGGGGCACGTCGTAGGCCCACACGTACTCGTAGTCATTCTGGACCTGCTGCCAATCCGGCGGCTCCTCGTAGCCGAGGTTCCAGAAACCGTCGGGCGTGTAGGAATTGTAGATGATGCGCATGGGCGTCTCGCCGGGGGCGTCCTTCAAGTATGGGGAGAACCAGCCCCTGCGGATGACTCCGTAGGCCCAGAAATGGGTGAAGGGGCGCTCGATGGGGTCTTCGTCTCCCTCCACGATGGGCAGGACGAGCGCGCCGCGGGGCACGGCATCGAATGAGCGCGCGAGGCCGGCCAGCGCGGGTTGCGCTTCCTTAAAATGCTGCGTCACGCTGACGGTGCGCGCGGCAAAAAGCAAAAGCGGGATTGCGGCAAGCAATTTTGCGCGGGGCCCCACGCGCGCCGTGGCCAGGATCGCGACAAACAAAAATGGCAGGACGCGAATATCGAGGTCGGACGCTTCCTCGCCCCACATCCAGGGGATCACCCAGAACAGCGCGAAGAAAAATGCGGCGATGGCCAGCCATTTTCGGTCCCAGTGAAATTCGGGATTGCGCCACCACGCCGCCAAGAACCACGCCGCGAGCGCGGCCAGCGAGATCCAATCGAGCCAGGGCCAATACCCGTGCAGGATCATGCCGAGCGAATCCAGTTTGTCTTCCCATCCGTGAAAGACGATTTTGTTCGCGGTCAATCCCACGCGAGAAGAGCGCAAATAAAACGCCACGCCCGGAAGCGCGAGCGCGGCGCTCCAGAGCCAGTCGCGAATGGGCCGCAGCAAAAGCGCGAGGTACGCTATGACAATCAATCCCGCGATGGCGAAACCCAGCAGGTGCGTGAAATACGCGGCCGTGAATGCTGCGAGAGCCGCGACCCAGCGCGCGGTTCCCGGCCTTGCGAGCCAGCGCAGCCACAATCCCAGCGCCAAAAATCCTGCCGCAATGCTCAGATCGAAATTCAGAAAGCCTTCGAGGAAAAAAACGTTGTAGGCGATCAGCAACGACCACAACGCGGCGGCCTCCGCATCCGGCTGCGCCTGGCGAAGGAAAAACCAAATTGCGCCGGGCAGCGCGAGTGCGCACAGGCTGAGAAACACGCGACCCGCCGTTTCGATGGGAAACAGCCGCACCAGCACGGCGAGCGAAGCGTCCATCCCCAGATACGGATACGCGCCCCAATCGGAACGATAGAATTTCTGGAAGGAAAAATTCGGATCGTGCAAGCGCGACAGAACAAACGCGCGGGCCAGATGATTGGGATAATCGAGCAAAGGGGGAAACGCGACCACCCAAATCGGAGCAAGGAGCAATCCAGCGCAGATCACGCCGCCGGCCAGCCGAAGAGCCCATTGCGTTCGAGGTTTAAACACCTGGCGTCCTGGTAGCACAGGCACTCTTGCCTGGGCGGTTTTGGCGATTGCTGCTACATCGTTGGCGCAGCGGCAGCCCACAAAACCGCACAGGCAAGAGTGCCTGTGCTACTTGGAGTGCCTTTGCTACCGGGCCACCCAGATCAGCGGCACTAGGCCCAGCGCTGTCAGCGCAAGCATAAGGATGAGGCTCTGTCTGCCTGTTTTGCGATCGGCTAGGGCGAGCGCGATAAACGCCTTTGCAAAATTGTTGCTGGCCGCAGCGAGGATCACTCCGGCCACAGCGAGTCCCATCGAAGTCAATTTTCCCGCGGTCTGCGTGAGTCCCATGATGAACGGGTCCACGGGCGCAAGGCCGGAAATCACGGCCATGCCGTAAATTCCGCCGCTGCCTAAATGGATCAGCGCGAAATTCGTCGCCACCAGCAGCACAAGGAACACTACTCCCAACAAAAATGCCGAGCCTAACTCCAGCGGATTTCTTGACGAATACGAAGGTTTTGTTTCTGCCGTGGGCGCGTCGGGCAAACAGGACCATGCCCATCCACCCGCAATCCCGACGGCTCCCAGGATGATGAACGGAACGAGCAGGCCGTTCATAAGCTGGAGATTAAAAATGCCGATGAGCGCAAGAAAGCGGAAGTACATCACGCCGGAGGCGATCAGGATCGCGCCCGCGTAGGTGTGCGGAGCCCCGGCCGTCCTGGCTTCCTTGGCCATCACGACGGTCGTGAACGTCGACGAATACAGTCCTCCCAGAAGGGCCGAGAGCCTGATGCCGCCTTTCCCCTTTGACAATTTTTCCAGCAAGTAGCTGCCGTAGGACACGCCGCTGATCGCCACGACGATCAGCCACGCCTTGAACGGATTCACCGCGAACGGGCCGAAATCTTTGTTGGGCACGATCGGCAGGATGACGAAAGTCAGCAGGAGAAATTTTGTAAACGTCAGAATCTCAACGGCTGGAATTTTCGTGGTGAGGTTCTCGAGAAATTCCTTCAACTCGAGCAGCAACATGCTGATCACCGCGATCGTGGTGGCGATCCACAATTGATCGCGGGACACCAGCGCGCCGATTACGTAGGTGACAAGGCCGGAAACTTCCGTGGTCACTCCGGCTTCGTTGTACGTTTCGAGTTTGTGCCGGTAGGAAAGCCACAGGAACGCGCCGATGACGCCGAATCCAAACGTCAACGGAAGCAATTGCTGGCCCGACAGGAGAGCCAGCGCATAACCGGTCAGCCCGATCAGCGGAAACGTGCGCACTCCGCCGAAGCTGTAGCGCTGTCCCGCGGCGCGGTGTTCTTCGCGTTCGAGGCCGATCAGGAAGCACAGGAAGAGCGTCAGGAGAATCTTGATGCCTTCCGGCGGCATGAATTGGAGAAGCTTATCGGTCACGGATTCGGCTCGGCGGCCCTTGCGCCACCGCGAGACTATCGGGAATCATCGGGAAACTCAATGGCGGTTTGGCAGCACAGGCACTCCAAGTAGCACAGGCGCCCCAAGTAGCACAGGCACTCTTGCCTGTGCGGTTTTGAAAACTGCTGGTCCGCTACCATTTCAATTACGATCGCAAAGCGCGCACAGCCAAGAGTGGTTTCGCGCGTTTGTAGACCACCCACACGCCGCCGGTTCACTTGCGATTCCAAAAACCGCACAGGCAAGAGTGCCTGTGCTACTTGGAGTGCTGTGCTACTTCGGAGGCTGCGCGTCTGAAAGCGGCAGCCACACTTGAAACAGGGTGTCGCCGGGCTTGGAGTTGACTTGAATGGTGCCGCGGTGTTTTTTCACGATGCGCTGCACGGTGTCCAGGCCGAGGCCGGTTCCCTCGCCGACTCCCTTGGTCGTGAAGAAGGGCTCGAAGATGTGCGTCTGCACTTCGGGCGAAATTCCCGGGCCGTTGTCGCCGATTTCCACGACGACGCAGCCGCCATCGCGATAGGTGCGAACGCGAAGCTCGCCAATGCCGCCCATCGCGTCGATGGCGTTGTCGATGATGTTGGTCCACACCTGATTGAGCTCGCTGCCGAAGGAATCGACGAGCAAAGGGATGCGCTCGTACTCGCGCTGCACGGTCACGCCGCGTTTCAGCTTGTGATTCAAAATGGTCAGCGTGCTTTCCAGGCTTTTCACGATGTCCACGTTTTGCACGGGCGCCTGGTCCATGTACGTGTATTCCTTGATCGCCAGGACCAGATCGGAAATGCGCGACGTGCTGCTTTCAATTTCATCCAGCAGGCTGAGGACTTCGACCAGGGCGCCGATTCTCACCAGCGCCGCGCGAGCCGCGCCGGGATCAAGCGCCCCGAACAACGTCTCCAGCACCTCAGGGTGGACGTTGCGGTGGGCCAGGCCGGCCGCCAGTTGCCACAAATCATTCTGCCCATGGCTTCGCAGCAGCGAATCCAATTGCTCCTCGAGATCGGACATGGCCAGCGTGTCGGGCGGCGGTTCATTCTGTTGCGTGAGGAAAGCTTCCAGCTTTTCGACCTCCGCTTTCTGCGTGGGAGTCAGCTCGCGCCTGCCCAATTCGTGGCTGGCGTCCTTGATGCGTTTCAGGATGTCGCGCAACTGGCTCGCGGCTCGCTTGGCGGCGGAAGCGGGATTGTTGAGTTCGTGAGCGAGGCCGGCGGAAAGTTTGCCGAGCGCGGCCAGGCGGTCGCGCTGCTGTTCCCTGCGCGTCGTTTCACGAACGCGGTCGGTCATCATGCCGACGAGACGCTGGGTCAACTCGGGCATTTTCTGGACCAGGTCCTGATACTTGGATTCCGGAAATCGCAGGATGAGGCAGTCGGTCATCGCGCGCGCGCCGAAGGTAAACGTTTTCATTCGGGAATAGGGGAGCCGTCCGGTGACCTGCCCGGCGTCGACATTGATGATGATCGTCTCGCCGCCGAGTTCGCCGCGCGCCTGGAGCTGGCCTTCGAGAAGAACAAACATAGCGTCGGCCGGAGCGCCGGGGTGTATCAGTGGATCGCCCGCATGGAAATGCAATTCCTCCGCCTGGCTGAGGAACCATGCGATCTGGTCTTCGGGCAATCCTGAGAAGACGGGGATGCTCAGCAGATGTGCATTTTCGATCATTGGACGGTGCTCTTTTTTCGTAGCACAGGCACTCTTGCCTGTGCGGGTTTGGCGATAGCTGTTACATCGTTGGC
>Ga0210409_10001169_pt1 | contig 35683 bp, 26 predicted proteins | sample IncBWH17MmetaG_FD_161649 | JGI IMG/M metagenome (GOLD analysis project Ga0210409, IMG submission 161649) | Forest soil microbial communities from Barre Woods Harvard Forest LTER site, Petersham, Massachusetts, United States - Inc-BW-H-17-M | ecosystem: Environmental > Terrestrial > Soil >... | reverse complement strand
GGCAGGCCACGAGCCCGACAAACAGGCCGATCGACTCCGCAACTGCCCAGTGCGCCGGATCCATAGATTGCCCCGCTCGCCCATCACACGGGCCATCAGTCTACTCCCACTTCATCTCCCACATGAGATGGAGGGAGTGTCCGCTACCCTATGAACCTCTCTACTGCCGACCTTGCCTGCTACCAGTCTTCACATGCCAAGCGCCGTCCCCGAACTACCGTATTCACCTGAGGAGGGGCTAGGGTCAACTATGTCTCGCCTATATTTCGCCCCCCGGCTGGCTCTCCTTCTTCTGTACGCAGCGTTGAATCGACCCATGCGCTGACGAGCGGAAAAAGACAGAGGGAACGTTAAGGGATGAGGGGAACGGAGATGAAACACACTAAGGCTGAGGAGTGGAGTGATCGGCAAAGGACGATGCGGAAGCACCGGGGGCCGATAGAGACGTTGACACGGTGGCAAAAAGTAGCCAATGCGGCGATCGTCGAGGCCAGGTACCAGCCCTCCGAGGCAAGAGTTCGCTTGGTGAAGGCAGCGTTCGCAACGGCTTGCTTGGCGCCTGGGCCAGACGGGACAGGTGGACTCATCCAGCTGCTATTCGACAGTTTCTCGCAGCCCGCCTGCCCAGGAACGCGCTCGGCTGCCACGCGCATCAGACAAATGCTCTACCGGGCCGAGCCTTATCAAGCAGATCTGCAGATCGACTTGCAACAGGAGCCGAATCGCCTCATCGTCACCGGGCAGCTGCTGGACGTGAACCGTCCGGAGATCTTTGCTCGCGATGTGCAGGTCACACTGTCGAATTGTGGCGCGAGTGTTGCCACCGCGGTGACAAATCAGTTTGGCGAGTTTCGCGGGGAGGTCGAAAACTCCGGTGATTTGGAGCTTTCCTTCATTGGCCGCGGAGGAAAACCCATCGTCATTTTGCTCCGAGGTGTGGTGGATCCATTGTCCTGAGCGAAAAGAATGACCGGCAATCGTCGGATCAGTTTTCGCCGCCACAGCAGTCTCGTGGAGATTTCGCTCCGCAAGGAAATTGCCGGGGTTCGGCAACGATCCAAATTTCCACAGGGCTACGGCAAACTCCCCATCAGTACTAAGGTCTTTACTCGATTGTTACCCCCGAGAACAAGTGCTATCCAACGGGAGGCGAGGTAGCTGAGGGAGTGCAAGGTCTGCGCGAGATTTTCTTGGACCATGGGCTTGGTGGCAGAACGGAAAGGCGGCTGCCCATCGTTGTCGTGGTGCGCCTCGCGCACTGCGACCCTGCAGGTACCGATGGAGAAGAGGAGAGGACGTACACCGATAACATCAGTCACCACGGTGCTCGTATATTCTCTAAACATCCCTGGCAACTAGGCGACGCGGTGCGGGTCACTCCGTTGAATGGTGATTCAGCCTGCGGGAAGGTGGTTCATTGTCAGAGGCTGCCGGACGACCGCTACAGCATTGGAGTGAAATTCCATAGTAGTCCCGCCAAGTGGTCCGCTTTGCAGAGATATGGCGCCCTGATTGAGTGACGGCGCCTCCCAGACGTTCGCAGTTCGCGCGCCGCCGTCCCAATTGCATCTCACGTTCCAGACTACACCGTTCCAGTGGCTGGAACCTGAGCCTCCGCTGCTAGCCGTCGGATGTTCTTCAACAAATACCAGAGGATGAGCAGGCTCAACAGGAGCGTAACCACGGCAATGGGCGCGAGTTCCTCCCGAAGACCCACCAGGAACACGAACACAACCCAACCCGTACTTACATACAGAAGCGTCACGATTCGGCCCGCGGAACTCCTCAACAGCCGGGGCAAATTAATCCCAACATAAAGAAATGCCGCGCTGAAACCGATGCCAATAACGCCAATGATCGTCGGGATCGCAACTGGACCCTGAAAGTTGACCCACAGAGCGCGGCCATAGGAAATCAGCGTCGCAACTCCGCTCAAAATGAAGTAAGCCCGCAAGCTCCGAACCGTCTCTTTCATTGCCATGCGCGTAGTCCTTTCGACAGCACCGGCAAAATACACCGCTTGCCGGGAGTCTGCAAACTCGCCGTCCAGGACAACCGCTCGCCACGAGCCAGTCTTCCCGAGCCTGCCGCATTTTGGCGGGCGAGGGATCTGCTTGGGCCTATTTGTCGTCGCTCTCAACGGCGGCCAGCCCTTCGGAGAAGTTGTCGGCCATGAGGTACTGCGGTGGGATGACCATCTTTCCGGTGTTGTCGATGTAGCCCCATTTGTCGCCGTTCTTAACGGCAGCCAGTCCTTCGGAGAATTTGTGGGCGGCGGCGTACAGGGGCGCGATGATCATCTTGCCGGTCTCGTTGACGTACCCCCATTTGCCGTCCTTGAAGTGGGCGTCCAGCCCTTCAGGCCAATTGGCATGGTACTGTGGCGGGATGGCTTTCTTGCCGGTCTTGTCGATGTAGCCCCATTCCCCGTCGATCTCAACGTTCGCCACCCCTTCGCCAAAGCGTTCGGCCTTGTCATACTGTGGCGGGAGGGCCATTTTTCCGGTCTTGTCGATGTAGCCGTATCTTCCGCCGACCACTACGGCAGCCAGCCCTTCCGAGAAATCACTGGCGGCGTCGTACATGAGCGGAATAACCATCTTGCCGGTCTTGTCGATGTAGCCCGACTTCCCGCCCATCTCAACGCGGGCCAGCCCTTCGGAGAAATTATCAGCACCAGAGTACTGCAGCGGGAGAACCATCTGGCCGGTTTTGTCGATGTAGCCATAGTGCTGCCCGCTGACATAAACGGCAGCCAGTCCTTCGGAGAATTCATTAGCGCCGTCGTACAGGAGCGGGATGATCATCTTGCCGGTCTTGTCGATATAGCCGTACTTATGATTCCTTGCGACATGGACTTGCCTATCTCGCACAACACTTTCTTTCTCAGATGTGCCGCCCGGAAAATCGAGTTCGACATCGGTGGCCACCGCGATTGGCGTGTCGCCTTCGCGAAACGGCTTGAATTTCCACTGCTTCACCGCATCGATAGCCGCCTTCACAAGCAGAGGGTGACCGCTTTCGACTGTGGCCGAGGAAACATCGCCAGACGGAGAGATGACGATATGCAGCTCTACCTTTCCACCGATTTTGACTGCTTTCGCTAGAGGGGGCACGGTCGGTTCCACACGTTGCGTGATGTGACTGGCGGCGTCGGCTGCTGACACGGTCTTTAGCGCGTCCGTCTGTGCGGCTGTCGTTAACGCGATGAGAAAAAGAACGGCCGGATAATTGGCCCGAATCATGCGCGGTATGCTATCAAAATCATGCCCATTTTCGGTGTCAGTTCTCGCGGGGCGCACTCCGCGGTTATCGGACGATGCACCTGAAATTGGGGAGCGTCCGGAAAGCTCAATATAGCATCGGAGGCGCGAATGGAAGGCGTATAGTCAAGGCGGCCGGTTCATAGGGCTGAAGGATGTTGTGGAGGTGGGTAATGGGCAACAGGCGGCGGTTTATGCTTTTGCTGACAGTCCCGGTGACGTTCCTGGGGACGATTCCCTTAGAGATGGCAGCTCAATGCAGCGGCGCGGTTGCTGGACTCGGAGAAGTAAGCGGACTGAGCGGATATCCATTTCAGGCGGAGGTGAAGGATACGTCGTCGACTCAGCCGGGTGCTGCAGCCAGTCTGACAGAGCCACTGACACAGTACGTGGTACGCGACACTCGGGGACGCCTCCGAATCGACAGAAACATGGGGAAGTCCAAGGTTGAAAACGCAAGCAGCAAAGGCACCGAAGAAGACCGTCACCTTATTATGATTTGCGACCCCGTGAAGCGGGAATCGATTGCGCTGGATAGCCTGAACAAGACGGCCACGGTACAGACGCTGTATTTTGCAATGACGCCGCCCCGGACACCGCCGGCTCCAGAATTTTGTTCGCGATTACGGGTGAAAGCGCATATGGTGGGCATACAGATTAAGGAGCTCGGGCATCGCACAATCGCAGGGGTAGACGCGGAAGGCGTGCTGGAAAGGCGCGCCGTGTCGGCTGACGCAAGCGGCGGCATAACTTCACCGAAGGAAATTATCAGTGAAGCCGAAACTTGGTGCTCGGAGGAATTGGGGGCGATGATCCTACGGATTACGAGCACCGAAGAGGAGGGAAAAACACGTCGAGTGGCTATCGTCAATATTCGACGGGAAAACCCCGATGAGGTGCTGTTTCAAATTCCCTCGAACTACAAAGTTGAAGAGGCGAAGTCGCTATTCATTGGAGATTCGACCGTAGTTCCACCCGAGCAACCTGGCCGACCGCGCAAGCCCTGAGCGACTTGATTAACGCGGTGGATTTAATGGGTCGATGCAAGTAGATTTGGTTGCCGGGCGCTCTAGATGTCGATTTTACGTCTGGGTCTGTCTTGGGTTGTCAAGGACCGCCGCAACCCATTCAATCCACAGCCTTTAATTTGTCACTTGACACATAGTAACGGATGCGATAATCTCTAAGCCAAGGTTGCTGACAGTGTCCCCGATTGGCCCCTCCTTTTCCCCGCAGCCCGTCGTGTATCTTCGCCACCAGCTACTCTCTCCGTCACTCTCGCCAACTCCTTTCCCTCCTATCACATACATACAAACCCCGCGTTTTCATGCGATTACGCACTCTTTTGCGCAACGGGAGTCCACTATCTCCCCTGCCTTCAATAACTTCCGCACTCTTTCTGTCACCACGGGGGTGTACCCTAACGGCTCTCCCCTCCATTCCCTCCACGCGCCTGTGCCATCGCCTGCCTCGACCCGGTCGGGATGGCAAACCCCCTGTTCTCAGCAGCTTGCCGCCTCTTTGGTCTCTTTTTGCACTCTTTTTCGCGCTCCCCTCCTTTGTTTTCAATCATTTGCAGCCTCTTTTGCAAAAACACCCGGGGGTGGGGGGCACTTCACCGCCATCCTTATTACTTGTGTCGTGCTTTTGCTTCTACTCCTACCCGTCCGCTCCTTCGCCCATCAGCGGCACATTCCCGACCATGTCCCGCCCAAGCGCTCCTCGCAAATTCACGATGGCTTCGGCATCAACTCCGACCTGCCACGCGACCCCTATCTCCCCTGGAATCGCTGGTGGTGGACCCGCATGTTCGACGCCGGCTTCAAGTGGATCCGCATCGGCCAGTACGAAAACAGCTCCGATCGCACCAGTTGGGATTGGATTGAACAGAAGCGCGGCACCTACGCAAGCTCCCCCGAACTCGAAGACTATGTCGATTCCCTGGTCGACAACGGCATGAACATCCAGGTCCAGCTCATCTACGGCAATGTGATGTATACCTCACCCAGTGGAACGTTGCCCGACGTAAGCATTCCCGAACCTGGTTCCTTCCATAACGATGACCGCAGCCTCTACTCCGTCTTTTGGCCGCCCAAAACGCCCGAGCAAATCGCGGCCTTCAATCGTTACGCCGCCTGGATGGTGAATCACTTTCGCGACCGCATTCACTACTGGGCGTTGTGGAACGAGCAGGACATCGGCTACTGGAATCCCTGGGGCAATCCGGAGGAGTTCGGCCACCTGCTCGGCCCGTTCATCGACGCGGTCCACAAAACCGATCCGCAGGCCAAAGTCATCTACGGCGGCCAAGCCGATCCAACCCACGAATTCACGCAGAAGGCGTTGGACACCTGCAAGTGCGCCTCAGGGATCGACGTCTACGCGTATCACACTTACCCCGGCTACGGGCACAATATGAATCCGGAAACGATGGACTCCGGGGCGTATCAGAACGAATCACCGCGCCAGTTGCGCGACCTCGTCACCCACTATCCGGGCGTCAAGCCGGGTATTCCATTCTTCGACGACGAATTCAATTCCATTCCCTCTTGGACAGGTTCCGATGAATCAGTGCAGGCAAAATACCTTCCGCGCGGCTTCATATACAATCACGCTGCCGGCGTGAAAACCTTCGTATGGCTGCTCGCCGCCGGAACCGACGGCAACGAGTACGACGACTTCGGCCTGATTCATGGCCTGACCAATCACCAAAATGACTGGACGCCTCGCCCGGTGTTCTACGCTCTGCAGAATACCAACGCGCTTTTTTCCGACACCCAGCTCGACCCCGCGATCGAAGTTTCCAGCCCCGACGCTCCAACCCTGCGGAAACAAAGCGGCGCACCGCTCCTCACCTATGGTTTTCGCTCGCAAAATGGAAAAGCGATCGTCGCGTATTGGCTAGCCGCCCACAGCATTCCGGGAGGTGCTTTTCCTTCGCTCAATGGAACGTTCACTTTGAAGAACACCGGCATCGCGCATCCCGTGCTAATAGACGTAGTTTCGGGAGAGATCAAACCCGTGCCGTGGAAGCAGGGAACTACGGACGCGCTGGAAGTGCCGGTGAAAGATTCGGTTATGGCCATTACGGACGAAGACTATTTCGACTGGGCCGTTCTTCCCGAAGCTCCAAGCTCACTCAGCGTTATTGCCGCGGAGCGCGGCGCCACTCTGACTTGGCAGAACCACGGCGGAAATCCCACCAACATCATCGTGGAGCGCCGCACAAACGGCCAATCGCGAGAAAATTGGGAGCGCGTCGCCAAGCTCGATGCCAACGTAACTACGTATCTGGATGCGAAACCGCAAACCGGCCAGCCGCTCGCCTACCGCGTACGCGCGGCAAACGCCAACGGCGAATCCGCCTACTCCAACATCGCTACCCTAGTTTCGGCAGGAGTCCGATGATTCCAGGCGCGGCTCGGCAGGTTGGACTGCTTCGCTTCAGTCGGAGTCGCGGATCAAGGTGACGGCTTCGTGACGGCTTTGCGCGTCGACCTGCTTCATGACTCGGTAGATGTGATTCTTGACGGTGAATTCGGACAAATTCAGATTAGCGGCGATTTCCTTGTTGCTCAGGCCCATGGCGACCAGGGACATAAGCTGCCGCTGGCGCTGGGTGAGTTCAAATTGAGCTGTGGCCCTACTGTCCTTCTCGTCGGCGGCTCCAGAGGCCACGGTCTTGAAGAGAACCTTGCAGAATTTGGTGGGGCAAGCGGCTTCGCCTTGGGCCACGGTGCGGACCGCGTCCAGCAGGTCGGTGGCGGAGGCGTTTTTCAGCACATAGCCCGCTATGCCTAGGCGGACGGCTCGCAGGAAAAGACTGGGGTCTTCGTCCATGCCGAACAAAACAATTTTGATCTCGGGGATGGCTTCTCGCAGGTCCGCGATCCAATCGTCTGACGCAGCGTTCGTGTTGAAACAGTCGATGAGGAGAAGCTCGGATTTCGCGGAAGCGATATCCCCTACCGCGGATTCGGAGCAGCAGGCGTCGCCTACCATGTTGATCTCGCTGCGCTTGCGGAAGAGGCGGACCAGTGTCTCGCGTAAGAGGCGATTCTCGGCAATAACATATACTCTTACCTGCGACAATGGCCGTTTACCGTTGATCTGCATGGCGCGAGAGCCCCCTCTGCTCTCGTGTACGCGCTTTTCTGCCAAAAGGTGACTGTCAATATTGACAGTTCCGGCGACGATGCCAAACGTCTGCGGTGAAACACACTTCACTAACTAGTTGTTGCGTCAGAGTTTATTCATAGTTACGTGTGCTGTCAAGGAATACCGCTACCGTTTACTTTCGCTGCTTCGGACTGCATCGCAAGTAGTCGCGTTGAGGATTTTCCTTGGTACTGTTTGAGTACTTCAAACGTGTCGGACTAGTGCCGCACTCCCGCAGGCACTAGCCGCTAGAGCAGTTCTTCATTGAGCCTTCTCTTTTCCACAGATTCCCCGATACTTGCCCGACTGAGGGGTACGCCATGCCCAGGCCGATTCGCGTTCTTGTGGCTAATCGCCCGAAGCTCATGCGGGAGCTGATGGTTTCAACTCTGGCGGATGAGCCCGGCGTCGAAATTGTCGGCGAAGTTGCTGACGAGACGGAGATAGCGGAGAAGGTGCGCGAAGTTTCGCCGGACTTGCTGGTCATTGCCCTCGATGAGCCGGCAAAGCGGCCGCAGCTTTGCGACAAACTGCTGCGCGATCACCCGGGATTGCGCATTATCGCAGTGGCTTCGCAAGAGAATTGCAGCGTATTTTATTGGGCTTCCTTCGACATTCATGCGAGTGAGATTGAAGCTTCGGAACAAGGCATTCTGAATGCGGTGCGAAATATAGCGACCATGGGAGCGGGGGAACCAGTCTAGAAATTGCGCGCTTGAGACTGCAGTGGGAATACGGAGCAAGCGATGAAGCCCATACGAGTACTGGTGGCCAATCGGCCCCGGTTGATGCGGGAGCTTATGGTGGCAACGATTTCAGAGCAACCGGACATCGAAATTGTCGGCGAAGTTCAAGACGACGCTGAACTGGTGAGCGCCGTGGAGAAAACGAGGCCGGATTTCTTGATCGTAGCACTCGAGAAGTTCAATCGCTTGCCGCAAGTGTGTCATTCGATTCTTCAGAGCTATCCGCAGATGAAAGTCATCGCCGTGTCTTCGGACCGCAATAGCTCGATGTTTTACTGGGCTTCGCTGAAAGTGCAATCTAACGAGATCGAGGCTTCAGAGGCCGGTGTGTTGGGCGCGCTAAGGGGCAAAACGCAGCTCACGCCGAGGTGGCAACAATGAGGAGCTACGAATTGGAAAAGATGTCGAGCAAGATTGTTTTACGGCGGCGGCGAGCGTGGCGGCTGCTTGGCGTGGTTTGTTTTCTTGCCTTGGCCTGCACAGCAGCTCGTTCACAAGACCGCACAGCGACCGCTCCCAGCGTGGTCCCAACCTCCGAACTCGGCCGAGACAATCTCAGCCGCGTCGCCGCGTCGGCAGCGGATGTAAAGGCTGTATTGCTGAAGGATACGGGGTTGTTGGTCGAACTGAAGCGCTGGGTAGCCAAAGATGCGACCGGTCATGGCCAGATTATCAGCGACGCCGATCTGACCGACGATGCGATTTTCGATCGCCTCGAAACCGACACGCAGTTTCGTTCCGTCGCGACGCTGCTGGTACAGAAATATGGGTACCTGGTTCCTACGCTCAATCCCGATTCCCAGGCGGCGAAAGAACGCGAACTGCTGGTGAAAGAGCGGACCAAGTGGCTGGCGCAAGTGGAAGAGGAAGAGCTTGCCGCGGATCGGCAAAAGCGCAATCGCAAAATGCAGAACGCGAACATGTGCGATCCGCAGTCTCAATCGGGATGCAACGTTTTGCAAACGCCGGAAACCGAGGAAGAAGGAACGCCTGCGCAGCAGGGGCAGCCCGACATGCGGCGTTCACCGGCGCCGGATGAACTGAATACGCCGAACGGTCCGCAACGCGGAACCGGCGCAGTGCAGCGCGCGCAGCTAACGCAAACCGAAGAAGAATTTCCCAGCGGCTCGTCGCGGCTTCCTTTGGGCAGCTCCGACGACTTCATGCAATCGCTCAACTCCGGCAATATGAGCAGCGACATAGCCGGCGTTCGTGAAAGCGGCGCTACCGATGGCCAGATCCCTGGTTTGTTGCCGGTTGGAAGCTCGGAGAGCCGAAATGTTGTCGATCCTTTGGCGGCTTATGGTGTTGGCACCGCGCGGCCGACCCCTGTCGTACCGGATTTGAACCGCTCCGCTCCGCGCGATTCCAATATGACTGCGGTTCCGGGTTCGACGTCGCTCAATACGTTGCAGCCCCTGGAACGAAGGTTTCCGCCCAAGCCACAGCCACCGGCTCCGGAGCTTGTGCGCGCGCCAAATCCGTACAAAGACATTCCGTCGCTATACGACATGTATGTGCAGGCCATACCGCGGCCAACCATTCCAAGACGTTTCGGTGCCGAAGTTTTCGAGAACGGTACACGCGATTCGCAGTTGATTCCCATGGATCTACCGGCCGGCCCGGATTACGTGGTTGGTCCTGGAGACGGATTGTCGATCGATCTGTGGGGCGGGACGACGCAACGAATCTATCGGGTCGTGGACCGCGAAGGACGCGTCAGTCTTCCCGAAGTTGGACCGCTGCTGGTCAGCGGCAAGAGCCTGGCCGATGTTCAAGAGAGCTTGCAGCAGCTGATGCGCACGGAATTCCGCCGCATTTCTGTGGACGTATCGCTGGCGCGTCTGCGAACCATTCGGGTGTATGAAGTGGGAGACATCGCGAATCCCGGCGCGTATGACGTGAGTTCGCTGTCGACGCCGTTGAATGCGTTGTTTGTGGCCGGTGGGCCGACGCAAAAGGGATCGCTGCGCATTGTGAAGCATCTTCGAGGAAACCAGCTCGTTGAAGTTGTCGATCTGTACGATCTTTTGCTCCACGGAGTGAAATCGGATCTCAAACGGCTGGAGAACGGGGATACGGTTTTGGTGCCGCCGATCGGGCCACAGGTGACGGTCGACGGGATGGTTCGTCGTCCCGCGATCTACGAACTAAAAGATGAAAGGAATCTGGCCGCCGTATTGGAGTTGGCCGGCGGACTGCTTCCCACCGCCACGCTGCGGCATATTGAGGTGCAGCGACTGGTCGCGCACGAGAAGCAGACCATGTTGAGTTTAGACCTGCCGGAAGTGGACAGCGACGCGGCGGTCACCAAGAAGCTCGAAGCGTTTGAGATTCATGACGGCGATCGCATCCGGATTTTTCCCATCGCGCCCTACAACCAGGACGCGGTTTACCTGGAAGGGCATGTCGTTCGGCCGGGCCGTTATTCCTATCAGCCGAACATGAAGGTCACGGATGTCATTGCTTCCTACAAAGATTTGCTTCCAGAGCCCGCGAAACAATACGCGGAAATCATTCGCCTAAATGCGCCTGATTTTCATCCGACGGTCGAGAGTTTCGATCTCGAGGTGGCGCTTGCGAATCCTGAGCAATCGCCCGCGCTGCACGCCATGGATACGGTTCGCATTTTCAGCAGGTTCGATTTCGAAAATGCGCCGACAGTTTCGGTGTGGGGCGACGTGCGCGGACCGGGAACCTACCGCACTTCCGGGCAAATCCATCTGAGCGATGCCGTGCACCTGGCCGGGGGTGTCGCTCCGGATGCGAATATCGATAACGCGCAGGTTTTCCGGTACTTGCCGGACGGCAAAACAAAGATCTTCAGTGTCAGCCTGAATCTGGCGCTTGAAGGCGACCCGATAGCAAATATTTTGCTGCAGCCGCGCGATCGCTTGCTGATTCATCGCAGCCCGGACGCGATACAGCCGGCAAGTGTTTACGTGCAAGGGGAAGTAGGGAAGCCTGGCCGCTATCCGATGACGACGAACATGACGGTTGCCGACCTGATTCGCGTCGGCGGGGGACTCAAGCCCAGCGCCAACACACAAACGGCGGATCTGACCCACTATGAGTGGACGAATCCGGAGAAGCTAAGCGGCGAACATCAGCCCATTCCCATTTCGGCGGCGCTGGCTGGCGATTCCTCGGCCAACTTGCCTCTCAGCAATGGGGATGTGCTAACGATTCGTCAGCTTCCTGGCTGGAACGATCTTGGCGCTTCCATCTCGGTGAAGGGCGAAGTCAAGAATCCCGGAACGTACGGGATTCGTCCTGGTGAGAAGCTGAGTTCGGTACTGATGCGCGCGGGCGGCTTCCAGGCGGATGCGTATGTGTATGGAGCGGTGTTGCAAAGAACTGAGGTGCGGGAACTCGAAGGTAAGGAGCAGAACCAGATGATCCTGCGCGTGAAGGATCTGCGCAGCAACCTGGAGCTTCTGCCGGAAACAGACCAAAAGCAAAAGCAGGCCAAGGAAATGGCTCTACAGCAGTATCAAACGACGCTAAACCAATTAACGAGCAATCCGCCTGTCGGTCGAGTGGCGATTCGCATTTCTTCGAACGTCGATCACTGGAAGAACAGCTCTGCGGACGTGGAAGTGCGGGCCGGAGACACGCTTGTGATTCCAAAACAACCGAGCTTTGTGATGGTTTCAGGGCAAGTGTTCAATCCGACTGCGGTGTCGTACAGGCCAGGCAAGAGTGCGAACTGGTACCTTAACCAGGGAGGAGGACCAACTAAATTGGCCGATAAGAAATCCATTTTTGTAATCCGTGCGGATGGGTCTGTCATCGGAGCGAGCGGAGGATTGTGGTCAGGGAGTTCATTGAACTCGGTGTTGCAGCCAGGAGATACCGTCGTCGTTCCGGAGAAGGCCATTGGCGGCGGCGTGCAGTGGTCGACTGTTTTCTTGGCCGCGCAGGTTGCGTCGTCGATTGCCAGCACCATATTTATTGCGTTGCGTTACTGATCGGAATTTTCTTATGGGTCGTTTGTGGAGAGGTTGGGTAGTCAGTTTGCTTGGGAGCTTGGTGCTGGGCGTTGGTTGTTACGCGACGCCGCAGGTGCCGCAAGCTGGCGCGGCACCGGAGAAGAGCACGGATGGAAGTGGAAGCTCGGATGGCAAAGCCGGGAAGGGCGCGCCAGCGGTGCAACCGGCTGCGCCATGGGAAGAGCCTGAGAATAGCGTGGGGCTGCACTTGCTGAAGAACATCGCGCAGGACCAGAAAGCATTGTGGGACGGCCCGAAGAGTTTGCGCTGGGTCGATGCGGACTGGCTTGTGCCGCTGGGCGGCGCAACTGCGGCGTTGTTTGCCACGGACACGGACTTCAGCAGGCACCTTTCGAACTCTCCAAATCGCCTCAAGTACAGCAAAGACGTCTCGAATTATGGGCTCGCGGCGATGGTGGGCATTGGCGGCGGATTGTATGTTTTGGGGCACTTCACGCACGACGATCACAAGATTGAAACCGGCATCCTGGCGGGCGAAGCGGCCATCGACAGCCTGGTGCCCGTCGAAGGGATGAAGTACGCATTCGGCCGCGAGCGACCGCTGCAGGACAACTATCAGGGCAAATTTTTCCAGAGTGGCGTCTCGTTTCCATCAGAACATGCAGCGGCTGCGTGGTCCATCGCCAGTGTAATCGCGCACGAATATCCCGGTCCACTGACGTCGATTCTTGCTTACAGTCTGGCTTCGGCGATTAGCGTTTCACGCATCACGGCTAAGCAGCATTTTCCGTCGGACGTGCTGGTGGGCAGCGCCATCGGCTGGCTCGAAGGCATGTATGTGTACCGCAAGCACCACGACCCGAGAGTCGGCGGCGGGGAGTGGGAGACGTATGCAGAGAAGCAAGAGGGCAATTCGGGGAGCCTCGGATCGCCATATGTACCGCTAGATAGTTGGGTCTATCCAGCGCTCGATCGTCTGATTGCACTCGGTTACATCGATACCGCAATTGTAGGATTGCGCCCGTGGACGCGGCGCGAATGCGCGCGCCTTTTGGGAGAGGCAAGTGCACAGGTTGAGGCCGGGGCGGGCGGATCGCAGATAGAAAACACATATAACCTTCTGGAAGTGGAATTCAGGGAAGAGATGGAGGGCACGGCTGCGGGGAATTTTCAAGCGCGCCTCGAATCGCTCTACACGCGTGTGACTGGAATTTCGGGCGCTCCGCTGACGGATGGCTACGATTTTGGGCAAACATTCGCCAATGACTACGGGCGTCCCTACCAAGAGGGATTCAATTCGATAGCCGGTTTGTCCGCCTGGGCAACGTCCGGGCGGTGGGTTGGCTACGTCAGGGCCGAATATCAACAAGCACCTTCTGCCCCGCCTTTGCCGCTGTCGGCACGCGACGCAATTGCTCAAGCCACTCTGCCGAGCGTACCGAGTGTTCCACCCGCTGTCCCAATCGCTTCGGTAAACCACATTCAACTGCTTGACGCCTACGTTGGACTAAACTTTCATGATTACCAAATTACCTTTGGTCGGCAAAGTCAGTGGTGGGGACCGGGTAAAGGTGGACCGCTAGATCTTAGCGACAACATCGTCCCCATCAATATGTTTCAGATTAACCGAGTCACGCCACTGAAGCTCCCTAGTATTCTCGGTTGGCTTGGCCCGATGCGAACGGAGTTCTTCCTGGGGCAGTTGGCGGGCCAGGAATTTCTGCTAAGCCCACTTGGCCTCGTCGGTCAGTTTGGTCGTTCGCTCAACCCCCAGCCTTTCATCCACGGCCAGAAAATTAGTTTTAAGCCTACGCGTAATTTCGAGTTCGGTTTCTTTCGAACGACGATATACGGAGGTCCCGGGTACCCCCTTACCTGGCACAACTTCCTGCGCAGCGTGTTTTCCACTGGGAATACGTCGGCAGGTGCGCCGAATAAACCCGGAAAACGGACCTCTGGGCTGGATTTTAGCTATCGGCTACCCGGCCTGAGAGACTGGCTGACATTCTACGGCGATGGCTTAGTGTGGGATCAATTCTCACCAATTGCTTATGCCGATCGCTCGGCTTGGCACGCGGGAATGTACCTGTCTCATTTCCCCATCGTTGCCAAACTTGACCTACGAGTTGAAGGAGTTTTCACAGATCTACCAATTGGGGGCCGAGTTGGCAATGGTTTCTTTTATTGGGATGGGACTTGGAAGGGTGGGTACCGGAATGATGGGAATATCATCGGTGGCTGGATCGGCAGGGATGGCCAAGGCGCGCAAGCGTGGATGAATTACTGGTTCACGCCGAAGAATCACATCCAGCTCAATTACCGGCACCAGAAAGTGAGCCAACAATTTCTTCCTGGAGGGGGAACGCTCACAGACGTGGCGCTGAGCGGAGATATCTGGACCAGCCCGGAGCTCAGTTTCTCAGGAAACGTGCAATTTGAGAGATGGAATTTCCCCGTGATTCAACCGGGGCAGCAAACGGATATCAGCGCATCACTCCAAGTTAGTTTTTGGCCCAGTCGATGGCGGCTTGAAGGATCAAGAAAATGATTCTATGCGATTCGAGCAAGGACCATTGGAAGGGGCCGATGGCAAAGAATATTTCGTCGTCACAAGGGCGTCCGACAGAACTCGAGTTTCAATCGTTGTGAAGGGAAGTGAAACGTGTCACAGACGGGGACGAAAACACAAATAGAGGATCCACCCCGACCGGAGACCCAAGAAGTAGGCGCGGAGGATTTGCCTGGTTTTGATTACCGCGCAAAGGTGATTGGGCAACTGCACCTCCTCTGGGTAAGACGCCACTTCTTCGGCAAAGCCTTCCTTGTGGGACTCGTCGCTGGCTGTTTTGTAGCGTTTTTGATTCCAGCACGGTATGAGGCTTCCGTGCAGTTGATGCCCCCTGACAATCAGTCGAGTTCCGGTCTGGCGATGTTAGCGGCGCTGTCGTCCAAGTCGGGGAATGGTTTGGGAGCTGTTGCTGGAGACCTCCTCGGAATTAAGAGTTCTGGTGCGCTTTTTATTGGCATCCTGAGCAGTCGGACAGTAGAAGATCGTCTCATCGAACAATTCCAGCTCAAAAAGGTGTACTCCAAGAAATATGAACAGGACGCGCGCGAAAAACTGGCGGGAAACACCGGTCTTTCTGAAGACCGCAAGAGTGGCATCATCACGTTAACTGTGATGGACCGAGATCCAAAACGTGCTGCCGTCATGGCGCAAGCCTATGTCGACGAATTGAATCAACTTGTCGCGGAGCTGTCGACGTCTTCGGCTCATCGCGAGCGGGTTTTTCTTGAGGAACGGCTCAGTGACGTGAAGCGAGACTTGGACGACGCTTCGCAAAAATTCAGCCAATTCGCGAGCAAGAACACAGCGATCGACATTAAGGAGCAAGGCCGCGCGATGGTGGAGGCTGCGTCGAGGCTCCAAGGGGAATTGATAGCCGCGGAGTCGCAGTTGAAGGGACTCGAAGAGATTTATATGCCGGACAACGTTCGCGTGCGTGCAGTCCAGGCGCGGATTTCTGAGCTTCAACGACAGCTCGACAGATTAGGCGGGAGAGGGCTTGCGGAAGCGGATTTGAAGGCGGCTTCCTCCGAGTCTGGGTATCCTTCGATTCGCGAGCTTCCACTCCTTGGCGTCACTTATGCCGATCTTTATCGCCGCACTCGAATTCAAGAAGCGGTGTACGAAACCCTGACCCAGCAGTACGAACTTGCTAAAGTACAAGAAGTCAAAGAAACGCCAAGCGTCAAGGTTTTGGACGCGGCGCGAGTGCCGGAGAAGAGGTCTTTCCCTCCGCGCCTGCTGATCACGGGTTCAATTTCGTTCTTGTTTCTGTGTGCCGCGGCCTTTGGTGTGTTTGTGCGCGCGCGGTGGGATGAAACCGACACAAAGGATCCCGGCAAGTTGTTTGCTCAAGAGATCTTTGAGACGGTGAACGCGGGAATGCCTTGGGCCTCGCCGAATGGCTCGCGAACGCAAGCGATGGCGCATAAGGTTTGGGTGCGGTTAGCTCGTCGCGAAGGGACAGAGAAGAAGTCTGAATCTAGCGACAATTAGCCGCAAGTAGTTGAAGAGAAATAGCTTATGGTGCATTCGGCCCTGTGGCTGACGGGGCGAAGCTGCATTTCGACTAAAGGGAGCGGATGTCTCAACACATGCCAACCTCAGTAACACATAATAGCGTGCGCTCATTCGACCCGGCGCTGCTGGCAAATCACTCCGAGGAACGCTGGTTTGCAGTGTACACCCGTGCCAATCACGAGAAACGCGTCGCAACCCAACTGGAGGTGAGGGGCATCCACTATTTCCTTCCCCTCTACAGTTCACTGAGGCGGTGGAAAGACCGTCGCGTGCGACTAGACATGCCGCTTTTTCCGGGTTACATATTTGTACATTTTGCACCGAGTGCCCGTCTGCGCACATTAGAAGTCCCCGGGGTCGTGCGCTTGATTGGATTCAACGGTCTGCCGTATCCACTTCCGGCAAGCGAGATCGAAGCTTTGCGCGCAGGAATTATGAGCGCAATGCGAATTGAGCCGCATAGGTTGTTGAATGCTGGATGTCGCGTGCGCATTAAGAGCGGGCCCTTGGCGGGCATGGAAGGTATCTTAGTTCGAAAAAAGAACGTGCACCGCGTGGTTCTAACGATCAGCGCCATCGCACGATCTGCATCCGTCGAAGTAGACATTCTGGAGATCGAAAGGATTGCCTAGATCGCGATCTACATATGCATGTACAACATCTCTCTTCGACTTCACATCCCGAGGAACTCGGCGTCTTGAAAGACGAGCAACGACACCCGAAGTCTTCAGTGGTCGCGATCTCGACCTCCTTCTTGCGGGTCCGTCAGGCAGCGTTCAGTATTGCCGATCAAGCACTATTTGTCGGCGGGACGTTTCTAGCGAACGTGATGCTGGCCCGCACGCAGACGAAGGAAGAATATGGGATGTTCGTCCTCTCCTATTCGGTCTTCACGTTTCTCACGGGTTTACACAATGCTTCAATTCTCGAACCGTATACGGTGTACGGGTCCGGAAGATACCGCAATCGTGTCTCTGAATATCTTCGGTTGATGGTGCGCAGTAATGCCATCGTTGGCCTGATGCTGACCGGTTCGTTATTGCTGGTATGCTTGTTCTTCGCCTGGTTTGCGCCGCACCTCTTATCTCGATCTTTCCTGGGACTCGGGTTAACGGTTGGAATCCTACTCTCCGGTATTTTTTTGCGGCGAGCCTTCTACCTGGAGGGAAAGGCGATGTTTGCGGCCGGGGTTTCTCTTACGTACTTTGTTACGGTAGCATTGGCGCTGTGGTTCGCCGTGAGGGCCCACATTCTGAATGGCTTTTCGGTTTTCCTGATTCTGGCGCTGGGGTGGATCGTAGCTGGTGCCGTCTTTGCCGGAAGACTGCCTTTCGGCAAAACTCAAAAGACCTTTCTCGATTTCGAACCGAAATACTGGAATGAGCATTGGAAGTATGCTCGGTGGGTGTTAATAACTGCTTTCGTGTTTCAACTTACGACGCAAGGTTATTACTGGCTGGTGGCAGAATTTCTTTCCGTCAGAGAAGTGGCAGAGCTCAGGGCCATGTACCTCTTGATCGGACCGGTCGACCAACTATTTATCGCCTTGTCCTACCTGCTGCTTCCTATGCTGGCTCTTCATTATGCGAGTAAGAGGATGGATAAGCTGGTTTCTCTGTGGAGAAAATATTTACTGGCGACCGTCGGCGCCACTGTGTTTTTCGCTATCGCTGTGAGGGCCCTCGGGAAGCCGGTCATGCATATCCTTTATGCAGGAAAGTTCGATGGTCTTGCTCCCCTGCTATTTGTGCTTGCGCTCTTACCGCTTTTAATGGGAATCGGTAACACCGTGAGCAATGTTCTGAGTGCCATGGAGAAACCTAAGCTGGTTTTCTGGGGTTACGTGTGCAGCGGAGCCGCAACTTTTCTTTTGGGAATTCCACTGGTGCTGCATTTCGGCCTACGCGGTGCAGTCTACGGAATGCTTGCATCGGGCACCACCTATACCGCTGCTCTGGGAATTGCCTTCCTATTCGTCGATCACAAGAGCGCTCGACAGGAAGCCGCGCCCGCACCACCGTCGCGTGTCTCGTCTATGGCATCTGGGGTAGCACCGGTTTCTGGTCGGTCGTTGCTCGGCCGCGTCAATCACCCGACCAACGTTGCCCCTATTGCGTTGTTCGTTTATAACCGCCCTGAGCACACCGAGCAGGCCATAAATGCTCTCCGGGATAACGACCTGGCATCCAAAAGCGACCTCTTCATCTTTGCTGATGGGGCAAAAAACGAAGCCGATGCCGCGGCGGTTGTGGAAGTCAGACGGCTAGTGCATAGCACAGAGGGATTCAGGTCGGTAACCATTATCGCGCGCGAGCGGAATTTCGGCCTGTCCAAATCGATTGTCAGCGGCGTATCACAACTGTGCGACGAATACGGGCGGGCGATCGTGATGGAAGACGACGTGGTGACGGCGCCTGATTTTCTGGAATTTATCAATCGAGGCCTGGATCGCTATCAAGACAACACAAGGGTTTTCTCGGTCGGAGGGTTTAACCTTCCGATCAGAGTCCCGTCGTCGTATCCTTACGATGCGTTTTTCTCCTATCGCTTCCTGTGCTGGGGGTGGGGTACTTGGAAAAACCGTTGGGAGAAAGCCGATTGGTCCGTGAGCGATTATCCGAAGTTTATCGCAAATCGTGAGCAACAGAAACGGTTCGACCGGGGTGGTAACGACCTCACGCTGATGCTTGGGAGGCACATGGCCGGTAAAATCGATTCTTGGGACACAGTGTGGGCATACACTCACTCGAAACAGGACGCGCTCGCTGTGCTTCCGGTGGTTTCGAAGTCTTATAATGTGGGATTCGATGGGTCCGGCGTCCACTGCCGCCGGTCACCTTTTGACCAAGCTCCGCTCACGTCTAGAGCGATCATGAGCTATCGTTTTCCTGAGACTGTGGTGCTCGAACCTTATTTCGTTTCCGAAATCCAAAGAATACGCCACCAGTCTCGAGCCAGGAGATTTGCACGATCTTTCTGCGACAGGCTTGGTCTGAGATGAAAGGGCCCTTGAGCTGAGGCGAAAGAGTGCGTGTTATAAGCCCGGGGTATCGGTGATAAAGCGCAAGATTAAGCTGGCCTACTCAAAACTGAGGAGGGAAGTCGAGCGGGACAATACGGCATTGCTTCTCTTAGGCCGAGAGATGTCTTGGCGGGTTAGTACCTTGCCGCCGAATACGGATTTTAGAAGGCTAGGATTTAAAGTCTTTTCGCAATCGGACGAAGACGGAATCATCCAGTATTTGATAAATGTATTGCCGATAGCAAATAGAACTTTCATCGAATTCGGCGTAGAAAGCTATGAGGAAAGCAATACAAGGTTTCTGTTACTGAATGACAATTGGCAAGGAATGATTCTTGATGGTTCTCCGCAAAACATCAAATATGTGCAGAGCGATAAAATCTATTGGCAATATGACCTTCAGGCGAAATGCGCGTGGATTACGAAGGAAAATGTCCAGTTGCTCCTTCGTGGGGCCGGCTTTCCTGAAGACCTCGGACTCCTTTCGATTGACGTCGACGGAAACGAATATTGGATTTGGGAGGCGATTCAATCGATAAAGCCCAGAGTCGTCATCATAGAGTACAACAGCGTATTTGGGCGTCAGCCGATTACCATACCCTATCAAGAGAATTTCAATCGGACCGTGGCTCATTATTCAAACCTGTACTTTGGATGTTCTTTGGCCGCATTGGATCACCTCGCGAAGAAGAAGGGCTACATCCTCGTGGGCTCGAGTGCATGGGGCCAGAATGCTTTCTTTCTAAGATCCGATGTCGCTGGGCAATTCAGGCGCCTAGACCCACAAGAAGCGTACGTTGCGAGCAAATTCAGAGAATCCAGAGATCGAGCTGGAAATCTCAGTTACGTCAGAGCCGAAAACCGCATAAAGCTGATTGAGCATTTACCAGTAAAAAATGTTGTAACCGGGCTGGAAGGCCAGTTGAAGGACTGCTATGAGGCGCCGTGATTCAAGGACAATTCAGCCAAGGTCGAGGTTTACTGATTCGAGCGTTTGCGAGCCGTCGTCAGTACGAGCTGCGCGCGGAGTGCGTGAGAGTTGGCGATCGAAGGCAACTACCGTCTCCATGAAAGTCGGGATCAACTGTCTCCAGGTAGACCCGTTCTATGTTGGTGGCGTAACGACCTACGTGTTGGGGCTTTTGGAAGGCTTTGCAAATGCTGGTAACGGATGCCGATTCCGCCTGTTTGTTACCGAAGCGAATCAGCAGGTTTTTGAGAAATTCCTCCAATGCGACAATTTTGATGTGATCGTTATGCACAACAAGCTTTTTTCCTTCCGGAGCAACGTCTGCCGGGCGGCCCTACTCTCTCACAGTAGCAGCTTCTTCAAATTCGTCAGCGATGCCGCCTTCAGGGATGTACAGGAGTTGATGGATTCCGAGTCGGACATCCTCTATACGCCAACCCCCGTTCTGAGATATTTCAACGGCCGCAGACCAACGGTGCTCACCATGCACGACATCCAGCATGTTCATCATCCGGAGTTTTTTAGCTGGTCGCGGTTGCTCAGCCGGAGAATCACCTACGGCTTGAGCGCGCGTCATGCTGGCTATTTCCAGGCGAACTGCAATTACATCAAGGAAGACCTGCTGGCGCATTTTCCCTGGCTCGCCCCGGAGCAAGTCGAGGTAATCCAACCTGGGGTGCCGAAAGAGAGTTTAGCGCCGAACGGTACGCCTGATTCGCTGTCTGACCGGTATCATATTCCGGAGCGCTTCCTCTACTTTCCAGCGCAACTTTGGCCACACAAGAACCACTTGACGATCTTGAAAGCGCTGAAACAGATCGAGTCCAAGGACGGACTGAAAATTCCGCTCGTTCTCACTGGAGCAGAATACTCCGGTGCGCCGAGAATCTTCGATTTCATTGCGGATCAGTCCATGAACTACGTCCATTACCTGGGCAAGATTCCCTACGAGGATGTTTTGGCGCTATATCGCCGGGCAGCATTTATGATCACCGCCACGCTTCACGAATCCAACTGTTTTCCGATCCTCGAGGCCGCTGCCGCCGGCACTCCCGTGATCGCTTCCAGGATCCCGCCATTCGAGGAATTCGGCGAGGTGCTGCAACTCAACTTGTTCAATCCGCTGGATACACAGGAGTTGGCCAGGCTTATCGTCCCGCTTTGGAAGGACGGGAAGTCAGGCTCCGCCCAGGCCGTCCATAATCGCGAGCATGTTTCGTTTTACTCCTGGGAAAACGCGGCCCGGAAATACGTAAAACTCTTCGAGCGCGCCTTAAACTCGTGAGTCCGGAGTTGATGTGTGGATAAGCGTTCGGCATAGGAGCCTTCAATGTCCAGTGTAGCGGGCAGCGCCGCGTTCTCGGCTGCGACGGCGTCAACGCGCACTGACCAGCAGAGCTTGTTGTTTTTTTCCTCCGCGTTTATGTTTCGGGCAGGTCTCGCGCTTTTGACCTTTGAACAGATTCGCCCTCTTTTTGGCATTCAAATATCGGATTATTGTTTTTTCGTGTCGCTGCTGTTGCTCCTGTTTCGCCCCAGTTCCCTCTTGCTGGGCGTGAGAGCGTCTGGAATTCTTTTGGGCGGAGCACTGATATTTCTCGGTAGTCTTCTGTCTTTGTTTAATTCTGCTAGTCCGAGTAATGCAGAAGGCCCCCTCGCGAGGCTTTTCGTGCTCTTCGGATTGTTCGCCCCATTGGCTGTAGTTCATTCAAAGAATATCCAAAAAAACATGCTGTTCCTGATGGGGGGGATCTTTGCAAACTGCGTCATCACCCTATTCCAGGCTTCGCTCTTCCCGGGAATTGCGGATGCCCTCTCCATTAATCCCACCAGACCGGATATAAGCGAGATTGGGCGATTCCAAGGTCTAACGTCGCATCCCAATGTTATCGGCCTTTCTGCCGCGCTCGCAGTGCTGCTGGGGTTCGGGCTGTTGTCCTTCGACCGATACAGGCGTATCCGGGGGCGCTTGACCCTTGTCGTCGTCGTCTGTTCCCTAGCCGGGCTCCTTAGCGGCTCGCGAACAGTTTTTGTTTGTTTTGTTCCGGGAGTAATTGTCCTTGCGCTCTTCCTAAAACAGCGCCGCCGAGCGGTCGTGCGTGTCCTCGTTGCCTTGATCGTTTTCTGGGGGGGACTGACCTATGTTGCGCCTGCGGTCGTTTCACAGTTCGGAGAGAGGCTCGACTCGACAGGTTCGGACATCTATTCTGACTACGGCCGGCTATGGTCGGCAGTCTACGCCGTGCAGGAAATCTCTCAAAAGCCAATCATAGGTTGGGGAATCGATCATATCGACGATGCTGGGTTGACGCTGGTTCCCTGGACCGGCGAGTTTGTGGGGGCCCACAACACTTTCTTAAAGTACTGGAATGCCGTTGGTCTATTGGGGGCCATTGGTTTTCTGGCCCTCTTTGCCGTGCCTGTGAGGCAGATACTACGTCTCCTGAAGAAAAATCCTTCAAGCACCTCGACAGAAGTATTGGTCCTGGCTCTCGCGTGCTATGCGCTGTTGTTCATCGTGTCGAATCTTGGCCCCTTCGACTACAATCGGTTTTTATACATACCGTTGTTTGCTTTTGGCGGTTTTGCTGCAAACTTGCGGACTCCGCTTGAAATGGGCTTGGTGGCACACCATGCCAAGGCTGGGAAATTAGCCGTTCAGCAGGCCCTTTGACGGCCTTCACGAGGAAAAATTACATTGCACGTGGAGCCGGGTAGCAGCTCTGCCCGAGGGGCACGGCGAAGGAATTGCGACCGTACGATGAGAAAACTACTTCTGCTCTTCTTACTTTTCACTGGCGCGGCGTTCGGACAAGGCATCAACTCCGCTCTCGTTTATGTAGGTGGCAGTGTGCCTCAATGGGGAAGCAATCCGGATATCGGGGCGCAGATCAACGTCGCTTATGCGTCTTGTCCGGCAACCGGCTGCACCATCGTATTAGTACCGCAGTTGAACGGCTCCTGCTACGATTTCAGCACGCCGATTGCCTTCACGACCATTGGGAAGTACGCCCTATTGCACGGTGGTGGTCCTACTTCCACAGCAGCGGGCACCTCGACGGATTCTGGGCCGTCAGGCGGGGCTTGTTTGAATTATACGCCCACCTCGAGTACCGCTATCACTTTCGACTACGTTCCCGTGATTGGAGGAGCAAATACGGCGGCTCACGGCATTAGAGATATTACGCTGCAGAATAACAACTGCCAGAAACCCGGAGGTTGTGGGAGTACGGCTGTGGGCATCAAGCTTGGAGGAACCAACAGCGGTGCGCAGAATGGCGAGATCGCGAATGTAAGGGTAAACGGATTTGGGACGGGCATCAGCTTTCTCGAAACGGGTACTCAATCGTGGGGCATGGTTCTGCGGAGTGTCTCTGTAGTGGCAAATACGGTAGGCATCTCCTTCACGGGATCGTTAGAGAACATCTCGCTGTTTGGTGGCCGAGTGATTTCCAACGGCATCGGATTGTCACTGACGGGGAATGCGGATGTTTTTGCTCATGCAGTTTCTATCGATTCCAACTTGACGGCGGGAGTCAACGCCACCAGTGGCACCTTTTCCTGTACGAACTGTCACTGGGAGAATGAGACGAGAACGGCCCCAATTACCACGCACTACTTTACTGGGACGGGCGCAGCATCTTTGGTTATCGAGGGCGGCAAGGCCATAGATGACGACGCCAACACGGCCGATCAGACGGACTACTGGTTCAGCAACGCTGGAATCTCGACGTATATCCACGGATTGCTGATTTATTCTCCAGGCCGCAAGGCTACCCAAGTTGTCGAGTCAATTAATCCGTGCAACTTTTGGATCGCTATCTTCAACGATTCGCCATCCGTTCTAACGACGCTGACGGGAGGACCTTCACAGCAAGGAGTGGTGTTTCCGAATAATTTCGATTCCGGCGTGTCCTCCGTGCAGTCGCAATTCTTTACTCCTAACTTGGGCGCGCCCTTCAGCAGCAAGAACGTGCTTCTCAGCCCAGGATGGGGCTCGGGTGGGTTTGTCGATTATACCTTCGGCACAACGCAGCGATTCAGCTTTGTAGCCCACAGCGAAGGCGGCGGGCAGGCTTTGAATCCGAGCATGCAGATTAAGTTCCCGGTGACATGGCCCGTGACGCCGTTCTATGTATGTAAGGTCGTCGGAGGTACGGGAACAGCTGTTCCTCTCACTGGGGAGGCAACAGCGACCACGACACAAATGACGCTATCATTCAACGGGCAACCAGCTGCAGGCGCGGGATATCAAGTTCAATGTGTGGGTGAATGAGAGTTGATGTCGCAGAATCATTCGCAGAAGCTTAATCTTGGATGCGGCCCGAATGCTCCAGCCGGATGGCTGAACGTAGACGGTTCTTGGAACGCTTGGTTTGCACATCATCCACACCTGCGCAAAATCCTGGAGACGGTGGGACTGATCAACGCGACTAACCAAGGTGCCCAGTGGAAGGTAAAGCCAGTTGTACATGACTTGAGAAAGCCGCTTCCATTCAAGGACAACACGTTCTCTGCCGTTTATGCCTCCCATGTTTTGGAGCATCTTTATCTGGTCGAGGCGCGGCAGCTTTTGGGGGAATGCTGGAGAGTAGTCCAGCCGGGGGGCGTGATTCGCATCGTCGTCCCCGATTTGCACTCCATGGTCGTGGACTACCTGCGCGGGGAGAGCGGCGATAATGGCCCTTCCCCGGGGAAAATCTCTGCTGCTGATCAGTTGAATGACAAGCTTGGATTTCGCAAACCAGATCCGCCCGGTGGCAGCGCCGTTTTCAAGTTTTATGCGATTTGGAAGGACTTTCATTCACACAAGTGGATGTATGACTCTGAGTCTCTCATCCATTACGTGGAATTGGCGGGTATCCGGGAGGTTTCGGAGAAGGGTTTTCGAGCGAGCGACATACCGGGCATAGAAGAGGTTGAGGATCCGGGAAGAGTCCTCGATGGTGCAGGGATCTGCATCGAAGGCAAGAAGCGTTGAGAAATTCTGAAGGCTCGAAGTTTCTGCGATCGATGGAAGCGAGTGCTTGCTTCGAAATGAGAGCGAACCCGGGCACATCGGTAAGAAGGGTACCAGAACCAAGCGTGCGCCAATCAGCTGAGAACGTAACCAATTACGAGCGCCTTGCGGAACACTCGAACGGGCAAAAAGGGGCCGAGACCCTCACGGGCCAATGCTGCTTTCTCTGTGGAGGAGAACTCGAGAAATCTGTCAGCGGGCTCTTTGACACGCGCTTCGGGATAGCCGGAACCTACGGGGTGGAACGCTGCCGTCAATGCGGTCTAGAGCAGATGTCTCCTGTTCCGACGCCCGAAGAGCTCAACAGATTATATCAATCGCATTATAATTTCGGCGGAGAAAAAAACACTGTCTATACAAATCTTCGCGAGTGGTTTTTGTCCTCTTTCCTTTACCGCCTGTGGATTCGATTGGATGGGGACGTATCCTTCCACGCGCGCACGGGCACGGGGCGTCTGCTAGACGTTGGCTGCAATGAGGGGCGCGGCCTAAAGATCTACGCGCGAAACGGTTTCCAGGTGGAAGGTCTCGAGTTAAATGAGACGGCGGCTGCGGTGGCGCGGGATGCAGGCTTTACTGTTCACACATGCGATCTCGGTCAATTCACCTCCCTTGCGCCCTATGATGTTGTCGTGCTTTCTAACGTCTTGGAGCACTCACTCGACCCTAGGCAGATGCTGCTGGACATCCGCCGGATCCTGAAATCGAGCGGGCAAGTGTGGATCAGTTGCCCAAATAGCGAGAGTTGGCTTCGAGCTGTATTCGGGACGTCTTGGATTAACTGGCACGTTCCGTTTCATATCACCCAATTCTCGACCGAAACATCGAAGAACTTGCTGAGCGAGGCTGGTTTTGCCGCCATTGAAACACGACAAATTACCCCTGCGCTCTGGGTTTCGTCCTCTCTCATTGTAAAGCTTTTTGCCAAGAAAGGACGGCCGACAAGGGCGCTCAGAAATCCCATTCTCGTGTTTGGCCTTCTCATGGTTTTCAGGATGACCCTCTTTCCTGCCCTGTGGCTCGGGAATCGCGTCGGTCGTGGCGATTGCCTGCTAATCGTCGCGCGAAATCCTGATCTGTCGCGATAGCCTATTGTCCGTCCTGAATGACGCACAGACCTATAGGGAGCTACTCTTTTTTTCCGAAAGACCCGCGCAAGAAGGTAATCGATGAAAAAGGCGTTGATCACTGGGATTACAGGCCAGGATGGGGCCTACCTTGCAGAATTCTTGTTGGCCAAAGGATACGAGGTGCACGGAATCAAGCGGCGCGCTTCTTCATTCAACACCGCGCGGATCGACCATCTTTATGAGGATCCCCATATTTCAAACCGACACTTTGCTTTGCATTACGGTGATATGACTGATTCGGGTAATCTTATCCGCGTTGTTCAGGAAGTCCAACCTTTGGAGATCTACAACCTCGCGGCGCAAAGCCACGTTGCGGTGTCCTTTGAGTCTCCGGAATATACGGCTAACGTGGATGCTTTAGGAACTCTTCGGCTGCTAGAAGCTATTCGTATCCTCGGGCTGACGAGGTCCGTGCGTTTCTACCAGGCCTCGACGTCAGAGCTATACGGGGCAGCGCAGGAGACGCCCCAGTCCGAATCCACTCCTTTCCACCCTCGTTCTCCGTATTCGATCGCGAAGCTCTACGCGTATTGGATCACCGTTAACTATCGGGAGGCTTATGGGATGTATGCATGCAATGGAATTCTGTTCAATCATGAGTCTCCCGTACGTGGCGAAACATTCGTCACCCGAAAAATCACCCGCGGCCTCGCACGGATCAAAGTTGGTTTGCAAGACTGTCTATACCTCGGAAACCTCGACGCAAAACGCGATTGGGGTCACGCTCGAGACTACGTCGAGATGCAGTGGATAATGCTGCAGCAGAGCGCACCAGAAGATTTCGTGATTGCTACGGGCCAGCACTACAGCGTTCGTGAATTCGTCAATGCCGCCGCAGAAGAAATGGGCATGACGATCGCCTGGCATGGGCAGGGCCTGGAGGAAAAAGGTTTCGACGGACGAGGACGGTGTGTAATCGCAGTTGACGAACGTTACTTTAGGCCTGCCGAAGTGGATACTCTTCTGGGTGACGCGAGTAAAGCGCGTGTGAAATTGGGATGGAAGCCCAGAGTGACATTTCGCCAGCTGGTGGCGGAGATGGCGGCGTCGGACCTGCGGGAAGCCGAGCGCGATCAAATCGTCCATCAGAATGGACACCGCGTTTATGATCTCCACGAGTAACCTGTGAACACCTCTTCCAGAATCTACGTGGCCGGCCACTTTGGGCTGCTAGGTTCCGCACTGGTCCGACATCTTCGTTCAGAAGGTTTTTCTAACCTTCTGGTGCGCTCTCATGAGGAGCTGGACCTGACGGATCAACGGGCCGTCCAAGATTTTTTTCGGAGGGAGGTGCCAGAGTACGTCTATCTCGCTGCTGCTAAGGTCGGCGGCATCTTGGCCAACAATACGTATCCTGCGGATTTCATCGGCCAGAATCTCTTGATCCAGACGAATGTTATCCACGAAGCGTATCGTGCCGGAGTAAAACGATTCCTCTTTCTCGGTTCCAGCTGTATCTATCCGAAACACGCCCCGCAGCCTCTGAAGGAAGAATGCCTGTTGACGGGGCCGCTCGAGCCGACGAATCGTCCCTACGCCCTTGCCAAAATTGCTGGCATCGAGATGTGCTGGGCATACAACCGTCAGTACGGGGCGCGATTTCTCGCCGTTATGCCGACCAACCTCTTTGGGCCGGGAGATCACTACGACCTCCACGATTCTCACGTTATACCTGCATTACTTCGAAAAATGCACGACGCTAAAATGAATGGCGTGAGAGAAGTTATGGTCTGGGGTTCTGGCACGCCACGGAGAGAATTCCTATGCAGCAATGATGCCGCTGATGCCTGCGTTTTTTTGATGAAATTGCCAGGGCAGCAATTCACGCAGATTGTGTCGCAAGACGAGAATTGCCCCATAATGAACATCGGCTGCGGTCGAGATATCACTGTGCGAGAATTGGCCGAGTTAGTCGCAGAAGTGGTTGGGTTTAGAGGCCGCCTAGTTTTTGATCGCTCCAAGCCTGACGGAACTCCTCGCAAGCTGTTGGATGTCAGCCGATTGGCTGCACTTGGCTGGAGGCCCAGAACCTCTCTAGAGGAAGGCCTCAGGGAAACCTATCGAGATTTTTCGGAGAGGATTGCACAAGTGGCACAACCCAATGTCGCTCAGGCGACGCCGCATTAGTCGTCCAGTAGAGGCCGGTTACTGAGTTCTCTTTCGCGTCGAGCGACACAGACACGAATTCCAAATACACAGCTTTGAAGAAGTAATCGAGCGGCGGATGTTTCGCAATCTCATCGGAGAGCTCACGGAATCAGCATGCGAATCCTGATTCATTCCATTAACTTCTCGCCCGAGATGACCGGCGCCGGCAAGTACACGGGAGAGATGGCCGAATGGCTAGCCTTGCGAGGTCATGAGGTGCGGGTCGTGTCGGCGCCCCCTCATTATCCGCAATGGAGGATCTACAGTGGGTACCGTTCCTGGCGGTTTAGCCGAGACACCTACATTTCAGCTGCTGGGACTGCTGGCACACTTGATGTGTTTCGGTGTCCTGCTTGGATCCCGAGCGAGCCTCGCGGTTGGAAGCGGATTCTGCATCTGGCAAGCTTCTCGGTGAGCAGCTGGCCGACGATGCTTATACAGGTCCTTTGGAAGCCTGATGTTGTTCTCTTGGTCGCGCCAACACTCTTTTGTTTTCCCCAGGTCCTTGGCGTGGCCCTTCTGACAGGTGCCACTTCGTGGCTCCACATGCAGGACTTCGAGGTTGATGCCGCATTCCAGCTAGCAGACTTTTCCTCGAATCAATTGAACCGTTGGGTCCGTTCACTAGAGCGATTTATTCTGCTTCACTTCAATCGGATCTCGTCCATCTCTGCCCGGATGATAGAACGACTGTCGGCAAAAGGCGTGGATCCTGCGCGCGCTGTTTTATTTCCGAACTGGGTAGATACCTCGGTGATTTACCCCATGTTGGCTTCAAGCCCGTTGCGACAAGAACTGGGAATCCCCGCGGAAGCCACCGTTGTTCTTTATTCAGGAAACATGGGGAAAAAACAAGGTTTGGAGCTACTAGTTGACGCAAGTCGTAGACTTATCGAGCGGACCGATATTCGATTTGTATTTTGCGGCGACGGGTCATATCGACAGACATTTGTTCAGATGGCGACAAAAAGTGAGAACGTAATCATCTTACCGCTCCAGCCGACGGAGCGGCTGAACGATCTGCTAAATCTGGCAGATATCCATGTCTTGCCTCAGGTATCAGGTGCGGCAGATTTGGTCATGCCTTCCAAGCTGACTGGCATGATGGCAAGTGGTCGGGCCATTGTAGCCACGGCTCTCCCTGGAACGCAATTATTCGGGGTACTTGAAGGCCGAGGAATTGTCACACCTCCCGGTGATGTGGACGCCTTCGTTGCAGCGTTGATTCAACTAGCTGACATGCCCAGTTTGCGGCGACGCATAGGAGACGAAGCGAGAAGCTATGCGATTAGTCACTTGAACCGTGATCTGATTCTGCATCAATTCGAACTCTCTTTGTTGAAAGCATGCGGCGTCTCTTCCCCGGACCTGCAAACGGTATCGTGTGCGATCGAGAACGGTAATCAGAGCGTTGACGAAATGGTAGCGACCTCAGAAAGAGTCGACGAAGTGTAGCAGAAGAAATCAACCAGACTGGATGAAGGGGCGGTCGGTGAAATTTACGCGGGTGAATAAACCCGGCCGATATCCGCAAAGGGAATACCACAAATCAGCCGAGGCGGCATTGTAGAAGCTCCTATTCTTAAGCTTCTTCCTTGCCGCGAGGAATGCACTCGCAGCATCTCGAATTAATTTCTTGGTGAATGCTCGAGCAATCGAAAGGACCATGTTCGTGCATCTAAGGCAGGGTTTCCGATCCTTTGCCCTACCTCGAAGCGGCTCTGCAAGACAATATAAAGCGTGAACCATTTCACCTATTAGGAGGCCCATGTCGACTGCCATTATGGCTCCCGAGCGGCAACCCGCACCGGCGAACAAATCGAAAGGCGATCAGGCGAAGGCGCGGACATTTTCTCAGCAGGTGATCTGTGTCGTCGTTCTCCTCCTATCGGACTTGGCTACGATAGCCGTATCTCTTGAGCTAGCCATATTCATGCGCGCGTATCTCGTGCGCTATATTGACACGCCTCGGCACTCGTTGACTTTTCCTTTTCAGCACTACCTGGCCTTTGGGTGGTTGTGGCTGGTGCCGATCGTGTTTTTGGGCGTCGAAGGTCTTTATACACGTCGCCGTTCACTCTGGAATGAAGTGGGCCAACTGACAAAAGCGGTTGGCTTAAGCCTCGTCGCCCTCCTAGCGGCTCTCGCTCTGACTGAACTCACTCCGCTTGTTTCTCGGACAACCATCCTACTGACGGCCACAAATCTGCTGATTCTCTTGCCCGTCGCACGCTATTGGACAAAGCGCGTCTTGATGGCCGTGGGTCCATGGAGAAAGCGAATCTTGATTCTCGGGACCACCGACATGGCAGTGCTTGCCATGCGGGCACTGACTTCTGACCCGTTCTTAGGCTACGAAGTTGCCGGTCTGCTTGATGATGATCCAGCGAAACTGGGTAATTGCATCGGAGATTGCAAAGGCACACCCATCTGTGTCGTGGGCAGTCTCTCCGACACTCAGGAGCAGATGAAGCAAACGAACTCCCGGGACGTATTAATCGCCATGCCTGATCTGCCGGAGGAAAAGCTATTGGCCCTCGTTCACGAGTTGCAACCCCACTGCGACAGCATCTATGTGGTGCCCCAATTGTGGGGCTTACCGATGATGAATTTACAGATCGACGGCTTTCTGCGTGAGCGTGTGATGATGCTCAAGCTTTCAAACAATCTAGCAAAACCTTGGAATGGCTGGTTGAAGCGCGGGTTCGACCTTCTGCTGGGGACAGCTATTACTTTATTGGCGCTCCCTATCTGGCTGGTGATCGCGATTCTGGTCAAGTTGGATTCCAAAGGGCCTGCACTATTCATTCAGGAAAGACTCGGTCACCGTGGTGCGAATTTCCGCTGTCTCAAGTTCCGAACAATGCGTGTAAATGCGGAAGAAATATTGCGCGAATATTTGGAGCGCAATCCCCGTGCGATCGACGAATGGCACAAATTCGCCAAATTGATACATCACGATCCTCGCCTCACTCGGTTGGGGGGCTTCCTGCGGCGATGGAGCCTCGATGAACTGCCGCAACTTTTGAACGTCCTGAAGGGCGAGATGAGCCTTGTTGGTCCCCGCCCCTACCTCCATCAGGAACGCGGACGCATCGGCGTCGATCTTCACACCATTCTTGCCGCCCGACCCGGTATGACCGGACTGTGGCAGGTCAGCGGAAGAAATACGCTCACGTTCGAGGACCGCGTCCAACTCGAAGCGTGGTACGTGCGCAACTGGACCGTCTGGCTGGATTGCATTGTTCTGGCGAAAACATTTAGGACTGTTTTGTTTCCGGAGAACGGGTTTAAGAGCGAAACGTCCCCAAGGATTACTGCCGCCGCTCCCAAGTATTTAACGGCGAAGGCGGGCCATTCGGTTCTCCATGCGGAGAGTCTGCACCGGAGTGACACAGATTGAGGATTTCCTTCACATGCCGGCCCGCTGACCGGCGACACCCGCTCGCTTACTTCACCACAAGCGTTAGGCCTGTGCTGTGTGTCAGTGTGGTGGAACCGGACGTGAAGGTTCCAGACACCGAGATGGTGTAAGTCCCCGCCAGCGTACCAGGGTTTCCGCCGCCACCCCCGGAGCTTCCTCCACCACACGAAGTTATCGTCAACGCTGCCCACAATACCACGCCGGCCGCAAACAGAGGCGCCCACCGGAATCCGGGTTCTCGGCGCCACCCGAGCAAGCCGGCCAGCACGGCCATTCCCAGTAACACGAGCAGGATGCGTGTGTTCATCCGCCCAGGTCCATCATCCATCGCCTGGGGCAGCCTAAGTGCGCTCGAGGCCGCGGTTGTGGTCACCGTGACGTTTACCGTTGTCGCAGTTCCGTTCAGCATAACGGAAGTGGGCGAAACCGTGCAGGTCGATTGGGCCGGCGCACCGCCGCAACTCAGCGCCACCAGCTGGTTGAACCCAGCCGAAGGGGCCAGGCTGATCATGTAGCTTGCCGTTTGTCCCGGTGTGACCGTGGCGGATGACGTCGAACCGGCGGTTATCGAGAAATCCGGACCCATTCCGTTCAGCGCCACCATTTGCGGGCTGCCGGTGGCGTTATCGCTCACGGAGATGACCGCAGTGCGTCCTCCCATTCCGGTGGGGGTAAATGTCACGATGATCTGACAGCTCATGCCCGCCGCGAGCGGAGAGGTACAGGTGTTGGTCTGCGAGAAGTCGCTGGGGTTGGTCCCGGTGATGGCAATGGCTGGCATGCTCAGTGAAGCCGTGCCAGTGTTGGTAAGTGTGGCGGTTTGCGCCGAACTGGGGCTTCCGATTGATTGCTGTGCAAAGGTCAACGCTTGGGGTGCCAACGTGGCCGTCGTTGCGCCCGCGGAAGTGGCGACGGTCAGCGTGAGGACGCCCTGGTGAGTCGGCCCGCTGGAAGTTCCTACTATCGTTACCGGATAAGTGCCCACCGGTGTGGACGATGTGGTCGTTATCGTGGCGGTAGACGTTCCGGAAGCGGTCGGCAACGAGGCTGGCGCAAAGCTGCAGGTTGTGCCGCTCGGCAATCCTGTGCACGATAGGATCACATTCGCGTTGAATCCGCCGACAGCCGTGAGCGTGACCGTCGAGGTTGCGGAATTGCCCGGCGCGAGCGTTGTGGGCTTCAGTGATGTTGCAGTGATCAGGAAATCAGGCCCTGGAGGTGGAGCCGTATTTCTCAATGTGACTACACCGGCCGTGTCGAAAGTCGCGTCGACCGCAACGTCGGGGCGGCCGTCGCCGTTGAAATCTGCGACTAACGCAAAGTGAAAGCCAATTGCAGGGTCAGAAGGGAAGAACTGACCGCCCGAAAACAGGACTTGAATGGGATTACTAAAGGTGCCATCCCCATTGCCTAGCGCTATGGAGACACCCTCTGATTCCACCAAATCGAGTTTCCCATCGCCATTTATGTCGGCCAAGCTGACGAGACCCATCAAAGCTTGATTCGTGGACGGCAGCGTATCAAAGGTGCCGTCACCATTTCCCAGAAGCACCTCAAGGAAATTACTGATCGAGGCGATCAGGTCCGCGTTGCCATCACCGTTGAGATCAGCTGCCGCGATTACCCGTGTGACCCCCGAGGCCGTGAAGGTTGCGGGTTGAAACGTTCCGTCACCCTTTCCAAGCAGTATCCCTAGGCCCGCTGAACTGATAACGGCGAGGTCGGAAATCCCATCGCGATTGAAGTCGGCGGCGACAAACGATGCTGGGCCAGAGCCAGCAAACGAATTTATAGGCGGGGCAAAGGCTCCGCTTCCGTTTCCCAAAAACACGGTCAGCTGGCCCCCGGAAATGACGGCCAGATCTGGCTTTTGGTCTCCATTGAAGTCGGCGACGACGATGCTTGTTACCTGCCCTGTGACCCCTTGTGGAAACGTTGTGGGTGAACCAAAACTGCCATCGCCTCCGCCCAGCATTACGTTCAAACTCCATTCTATGGTGGAAGGATCGTGCGTGGTGAAGATGAGGTCCAGCTTACCGTCACCGTTCAAATCAACCGTCGCGATAGCGTCACACGGAGCGGAGATCGGGTAGGAGTGAGCCACGGAAAAGTTTCCGGTGCCGTCGTTGATAAGGACATAAATCGCGTTCGGATAAGCGGAGGAGACGAAAGCGATGTCAGGGCTGCCGTCTCGATTAAAGTCACCGGTCACGGCCGGACCGAGATAGTTCGCCGTGCCAACACTGGAAGCAGGCAGAGGAGTTCCATAGTTTCCCCGCAACGTGCCGTCACCATTGCCAAGTAAGATCGCATTCCCCGAGGCGAGGTCAAGCTTGCCATCGCCGTTGAAATCGGCGACCACGACTGATCGTCCGGAATAAATGAGGTAGCTGGACTTCCGAGTGAAAGTCCCGTCGCCTTTACCGAGGAAGACTTCGGCAAAAGGATTACCTCCGACGACCAAGTCGGGTTTGCCGTCGCCATTCATGTCAGCCGTAGCGAGTACACCAAACGCGGGTAAAGGAGGGCCGGGAGCCTGGAACGTTCCATCTCCGTTTCCGAGGAAAATATAGGTCTGGTTGCTAGCGGTACCTGAGATTGCTAGATCGAGGTTTCCGTCACCGTTGAAGTCTTTTGCTACAAACGAAAATGGATTGGTTATACCAGTCGAAGTGATTACTGTTTGAAAGGTTCCGTCGCCATTGCCGAGCAGAACCCCCAAAGATCCTGCTGTGCCCGTGCCGTTGTCAGAGGCCAAGGCTATGTCCAATTTACCGTCGTTATTGAAATCCGCAACGGTCAGCAGATTCGTCGTGTTGGTCAAGGCGGGATAGGTAACGCCTGGCGCAAATGTGCCATTCCCTTTTCCCAACAACACGAACACTAGCGCAGCAGGACTCAGGCCTACGACATCAAGCTTACCGTCGTTATTGAGGTCCACTACAACAGCAGCGCTAAGACCCGTGCCGATGTTCGTGATTTTGGGAGCCTGGAACGTTCCGTCCCCATTGCCAAAGAAGATGTCTAAGTTTGTGGAATTCGTAACTACGAGGTCCACTTTTCCGTCCCCGTTGAAGTCTCCAACTCCGACAACCTTAAACTGACCCTGCAAACCTGCCAAAGGTGTTCCAGTTGTAAATGTGCCGTCGCCATTGCCGAGCGCCACGGTGCCATCGGCACCAACCAAATCCGTCTTACCATCTCCGTTGAAATCGGCGGTAAACGTCTGGGCAGAACCCGGATAGCTAGGAGTCGTGAAGAACAGATTTTGCGTTTGCGCGTGCACGGTTGGCGAAGCGAGGAGCAGCAGAACAGAGATGGGGGCGCACCAATACCACGTTTTCATCTTAACCTCCGTGCGCAATCGGCGGCTTGGGGGTATCGCCGCTCCTAACGGCTCGACTCCCGAACTCTCAGGACAACCGCGGAGGTTCATAAGTATGTGCTAATCGCTATCTGACTTCCAGGATTTTGACGCGAGTTCATGCAATAAGGATCGTGGTAGTGGTGCCCACCTGGGCGGCCCTGCGGTGCGGGCTCCTGACGCTTCTGCTTTTGTCCGTAATATATACAATAAATATCTTCGATCAAACTATGTTCGAGAACATCCCAGCAAGACGACCCTGCCACCCCGCCGCGCGGTCGTTCAATACGAGAGCGCAAAGGATCCCGCCGCAAAGTACCGCCCTAAATTCCTCAGAGGCTCGCAAGGGGAATCCAAGGATCACCTCCGGATTGAAACGCATGCAAATTGGCTGTCCT
>Ga0210409_10001168_pt1 | contig 35725 bp, 30 predicted proteins | sample IncBWH17MmetaG_FD_161649 | JGI IMG/M metagenome (GOLD analysis project Ga0210409, IMG submission 161649) | Forest soil microbial communities from Barre Woods Harvard Forest LTER site, Petersham, Massachusetts, United States - Inc-BW-H-17-M | ecosystem: Environmental > Terrestrial > Soil >... | reverse complement strand
CGCGTGCCCGGATTGGTGCGCACCCAGAACTCGGCGCGATCGAGGCCGTCCGGTCCTTCGCCGTCGCCGCCGATCTCGGTGGAGAATTGCGCCCGTTCGAGCTTGAGCGGCTTCAATTCGGCATTGACCGCCTTGTCGAGCGTCACCGCCGCGCCGCGGCGCGCGGCGGAGAGCGCCTCCGCGGCCTGCCGGTAGCGCGCCGCAACCTCGCGCGCCTCCTGCTCCAGCTTTGCGAGCCGCTCGGCGCCGGCGTCAATCAGAGCGAGATCGGCCTCGTAGCGGCGGGCGAGCGCGCCGAGCTCGTCGACCGGAACGTTGTACTTGCGCCCTGCGGCACGCAGTGCGAACAGGCGCTCCTCCATGCGCTCGAGTTCGCGCGGATCGTATTCGGCGACGCGCAGCGCCTGCTCGAGGTGCGCGCGCGCCTCGTCGAGCGCGGTGAGCGCGGCGTCGATCGACTTCACGGCCGGCTCGATCAGCGCCGGCGCCTGCGCCGCGCGGCGCTCGAGTCGGCGCACGGCGGTGGCGAGCGGCGGCACGGGCGACTGCGGGCCGGTGACGCTCTCGTGCGTCAGGCGCAGGTCCTCGGCCACCTTTTCCGCCTGCATCATCGCCGCGCGCCGCTCCGCAAGCGCGGCCTCCTCGCCCCGCTCCGGCGCGAGACGGCCGAGCTCTTCGACCGCATGGCGGAGCCATTCCGCCTCGCGGCCGGCACGCTCGACGTCGGCGCGATGCGCCGCGACCGCGGCTTCGCGCGCGCGCCGCTCCTGCCACAGGCCCCGAACCTCGGCGGCGGCGGCCTCGAGCCCGCCGAAGGCGTCGAGCAGCGCGCGGTGCGTTCCCGCCTCGATGAAGGCGCGCTCGTCGTGCTGCCCGTGGATTTCCACCAGCGCCGCGCCGAGCGCGCGCAGCACCTGAACGCTCACCGGCTGATCGTTGACGAAGGCGCGGGTCCGCCCGTCGGCGATCTGCACGCGCCGCACGATCAGCTCGTCCTCGCTGGCGAGGCCGTTCTCCGCGAGCAGGCGGCGCGCCGGATGCTCCTTGCCCAGCTCGAAGACCGCGGTCACCTGCCCCTGCACGGCGCCTTCACGGACCAGCGCCGCCTCCCCGCGCGCGCCGAGGGCGAGCGCGAAGGCATCGAGCAGGATCGATTTGCCGGCGCCAGTCTCGCCGGTCAGTGCCGCCAGGCCGGCGCCGAAATCAATGTCGAGCCGGTCGATCAGGATGATGTCGCGGATGGAAAGCCGGGCGAGCATGGCGGCGGAAGTCGGATGTCAGAGGGCGGATGTCAGATGATATCCGTGATTCTCCGATTGTCCTATGACATCACCTGCTCGGACATCTGCCGACCGCATCTGTCATCCGTCATCCGAGTCCGAGCTTCTTGAAGGCGCGGCTGATCCAGGAATCCTTGTTCTCGCTCGGCTCGACGCCGGCGGATTTCATGAGGTTGTAGGCGTCCTTGTACCAGGGGCTCTCCGGGAAATTGTGCCCGAGCACGGCGGCAGCGGTCTGCGCCTCGTCGATGATGCCTAGCGACAGATAGGCTTCGGTAAGCCGCGCCAGCGCCTCCTCGACTTCACGCGTCGTCTGGAATTGCGTCACCACCACCTTGAAGCGGTTGATGGCGCCCGTGAAATCGCGCCGCTTCATGTAGAAGCGGCCGATCTCCATTTCCTTGCCGGCGAGCTGGTCGCGCGCCATCTCGATCTTCTTCTTGGCATTTTGGGCGTATTCCGAATCCGGATATTTGCGCATCACCTCCGAGAGCGCGCCGACCGCCCTGTCGGCCCGCGCCTGGTCGTGATTGACGTCTTGAATCTGGTCGTAATAGGAGGCGCCGATCAGGTATTGCGCGTAGGCGGCATCGGGGCTGCCGGGATGCAGCGTCACGTAGCGCTTCGCCGCGTTGATGCAATCGTCGTACTTCTTGGCCTGATAGTAGGAATAGGCCGACATCAGCAGCGCCTTGCGCGCCCAGTCGGAATACGGGTTCTGCCGGTCGACCTCGTCGAATTTCTTCGCCGCGGCGTCGTAGTCCTGCTTCTGGTTGAGCAGGAAAAGCCCCTGATTGTAGAGCTTGTCGGCGGGATCGTCCGGAACGTAATCCTCGTCCTTGTTGAACAAGCTGCAGCCGAGAAGCGGCGCGGCAAGGAGCACAAGCGCAAGGAGGCCGGCCAGCGCACGCAGCCTTGAGCCCGATCCGTGCGTTCGCCGTAGCCGCAGCATCATGATGCTGATGAAAATCCCGCCCCGCCGATGCCCCCGCTCCCCTGCCGCGCGCTCGCGCGTTTTTTTCGGGAGCGGCTGCCGACCCACGGGCGATTAGGCCGACAATCGGCCCGGATTAAGGCGAAAAAGGCCAGCGAATCAGGAGACGTCGGGGCCGTAAGCCGGCGCCGCAAAACCGGCGGCGAGTTCCGCGTGGCCGCGCGCACGGCGCACGACTTCGGGCATCTCGACATAGGTCCACGCCGAAGGATCGGCCATCAACGCCGAGAGCACGGCGTGATTGAGCTTGTGGCCGCCGCGCACGGAATGATAGGCGCCGATGAGCGGCGCGCCGGCAAGCGCCAGGTCGCCGATGGCGTCCACCGCCTTGTGGCGAACGCACTCGTCGGGGAAACGCATTCCCTCGGCGTTGAGGATGCGGTTGTCCGCGGCGACCACGGTGTTCTCGAAGCTCGCGCCGAGCGCATAGCCCGCGCTCCACAGCTTCGCCACATCGCGCATGAAGCCGAAGGTCCGCGCCCGCGCGAGCTCGCGGCGAAAGACATCGGGCTCGACTTCGATCGCCAGCGTCTGTCGTCCGATCAGCGGGTGATCGAACTCGATCTCAGTCTCGATGCGAAGGCCGCGCAGATGAGGGCGCAATTCGCCGTGACAGCCGTTCTTGCCGACCCGGATCGGCTTGAGCACCTGGATGTAGCGACGGGGCGCGGACAACGTCTCGATGCCGACCTGGTCGATCGCAGCGACAAACGGCGCGGCGCTGCCGTCCATGATCGGAACTTCGGGGCCGTCCACCTCGACCACGGCATTGTCGACGCCGAGCGCATACAAGGCCGCCAGCACGTGCTCAGTGGTCGATACCGCCGGTCCCGTGTGATCGCCGAGAACGGTGGCGAATTCGGTCGCCGTCACCGAACGGAAATTGGCAGGAAGTTCGCGATCGGCCTGGCCGCCGGCGCCGCAGCGCAGAAATACGATTCCGGTGTCCGGCTCCGCCGGGTGCAGGGTCAGGGTGACAGGCGAGCCGGAATGAATGCCAATTCCGGAAAGAGTGACTTGCTCGCGAAGCGTCGTCTGCCTGCCGGCGTGCGTGCCCCTCGTCATGCCCACATCCTACACCTTATGGCCAAACTGCGAGCAGTTGGGCCAACCCCACCTGAAGGGAAGTGAAGGTTCGTAGACAAAAGGGCCGTGTCCGCTGAAAGCGTAACCACGCTACCCTACTATCCCCCGAGAACAACTCCCCCTCTAACAGTTGAAGCATACCGGTGGGGCCGCTGTAGGCCAATTCACGCTTTCTTACCAACTGTTACCTTTTTCTGGCCGCACTCTTGTCAGCAACGCGCCTCAAAGCTTTTGCCGCAGTATCGCTTCCCAAGCGAATCAATGGCCGCGCGGCGGTCCACAGGATGTCCACAAGACGCCGGCGAAGCTGCCGCCGATTGTCTCATCGCGGGCCGGCGCGTGCCGCAGCCGCCGGCGCGGCACAGTCCCGCCCGTCAACCGCGGCTCAGTTCGCCTGCCGGCGCAGGAAGGCCGGGATGTCGAGCTGGTCCTCCTCGCTGTGGTTATGCACAGGTGCCTGGCGGCCGTGGTGGTCCAGTCCCTGCGGCATCGGGCGCTTGGCGTATTCCGAGATCGGGTCAGGGCGCGATTCCGGCGGCAGTGGACGCCCGGGGAGCCGCTCGATCGTCGGCTGCTGTGCGCCCATAGGCCTTCTCTGCGGGGTTGGCGGGCCTTCCTCTTCGTCATGCTCGCGACGCCCGAGGCCGACCTGCGCCAGCCGCTGCAGGAGCGACATGCGCCGCTTTTCCGGATGCTCCTGCGGCGCGAGTTGACCGCGTCGAGCGCGGATTTCGTTCTGCGCCGGGACGGGCAGCTCATCGACCCGCGGCATGCGCGGGGTGCGCGGCGGCAGCCGCTCCGGCTGCGGCGGAATGAAGGCCTTCGGCTCGCGCATCTCCGGCCCTTCGGAGGCCGGATCGATGAACAGCGACGGCTTGGGAGCCAGCGGCCGAATGGTCACCTCTTCGCCGGTCCGCGACGGCATGATCGCCGCGACGATTGCGGCCTTGGCCGATTCGATCGAGTCGTTGACTGACGCGGGCGCCGCAGCGGGCGCAGCCGCGGCGGGCTTGACCGGCTCGGTCCGTTCGACGGGCTCGCCGACGCGCGGGGTCTCGGAGGCGCGCAGCCGCTGCGCCACCTCGGCAATGCGCGATTCGGCCGCGGCCACCGGCGGCCGTTGCGCGACAGCGGTGTCGATGCCGGTGGCGACGACCGAGACGCGGATGATGCCGTCGAGGCCCTCGTCGAAGGTGGCGCCGACGATGATGTTGGCGTCCTGGTCGACCTCTTCGCGGATGCGGGTTGCCGCCTCGTCGACCTCGTAGAGGGTGAGGTCGCGTCCGCCGGTGATCGAGATGAGCAGCCCTTTCGCGCCCTTCATCGACGCGTCGTCGATCAGCGGATTGGCGATCGCCGCCTCGGCGGCGGTCAATGCCCGCTTGTCGCCCTCGGCCTCGCCGGTACCCATCATCGCCTTGCCCATTTCGCGCATGACCGTGCGCACGTCGGCGAAGTCGAGATTGATGAGACCTTCCTTGACCATCAGGTCGGTGATGCAGGCGACGCCGGAATACAGCACCTGATCGGCCATGGCGAAAGCGTCGGCGAATGTCGTCTTCTCGTTCGCCACGCGGAACAGATTCTGGTTGGGGATGATCAGCAGCGTATCGACCGACTTCTGCAGCTCGGTGATGCCGTTTTCGGCGATGCGCATGCGCCGTTGGCCCTCGAAATGGAACGGCTTGGTCACCACGCCGACGGTGAGGATGCCGACTTCGCGCGCCGCCTTGGCGATGATCGGCGCTGCGCCGGTGCCGGTGCCGCCGCCCATGCCGGCGGTGACGAAGACCATGTGTGCGCCGGAGAGGTGATCGCGGATCTCGTCGATCACTTCCTCCGCCGCGGCGCGGCCGACGTCGGGCTGCGAGCCGGCGCCGAGGCCCTCGGTCACCGCCACGCCCATCTGAATGATGCGTTCAGACTTCGACAGCGTGAGCGCCTGCGAGTCGGTGTTGGCGACGACGAAATCGACGCCCTGGAGACCGGCGGTGATCATGTTGTTGACGGCATTTCCGCCGGCGCCGCCGACGCCGAAAACTGTTATGCGCGGCTTGAGCTCACGAATGTCGGGGATTTTCAGATTGATCGTCATCTTTGCCTCATCTTTCCTGCACGGGCGTCCTTAACGCCCGGCCCCCGCCGGTCCGCCACCGGCCGCTGTGATGTCCTGCTGCGAAGCTGGGGGACATCAGAAGCTCTCGCGAAGCCACTGTCCGACGCGGGCGAGATAGCCGCCCTTGCCGCTCATCAGATATCGCGCACCGCGCGTTTCGAAGTGTTCCAGATGCGCCGCCTGCGGGTACACCAGCAGGCCCGCCGCCGCGGCGAACGCGGCGCCCTTGGCCGCGTCCGGCAACCCGCCGATGCCGAGCGGCCGCCCGATGCGCACCGGGCGATCGAAAATGCGGGCCGCGAGTTCCGGCAGTCCGTTGAGCTGGCTCGCGCCGCCGGTGAGGATCACGCGGCCGCGCGGCTCGGCCGCGAACGAGGATGCGGCGAGCCGGTCGCGCGCCATTTCGAGGATCTCCTCGACCCGCGGCTTGATGATGTGCACGAGCGCCGAGCGGGAGACGAATTGCGGCGCTTCGCGCGTCTCTTCGCCGACATGCGCAACGGTGACCATGTCGCGTTCGTCCGATCCGCCGACGAGCACGCTGCCGTAGAATGTCTTGATGCGCTCGGCGTCGTCGATACGGACGTTGAGCCCGCGCGCGATGTCCATGGTGACGTGGTGTCCGCCGAGCGCAAAGCCGTCCGCGTGAACGAAGCGGCCGCTGAGGAACACCGCCATGGTCGTCGTGCCGGCGCCCATGTCGATGACCGCGGCACCGAGATCGGCCTCGTCGTCGGCGAGCACCGCAAGGCCGGCGACGTAGGGGCTCGCCACCATGGCCTCGACGACGAGGTGGCAGCGCTCGACCGCCAGCATCACGTTGCGCGCCGCGGTGAGATCGGTGGTCGCCACATGCATGTCGACGCCGAACCGCTCGCCGAGCATGCCGCGCGGATCGCGAATGCCGTTGCCGCCGTCGATCGAATAGCCGACCGGAAGCGAATGCAGCACGGCGCGGCCCTCGCGCAGCGAATGGCGGCTGCCGACAGCGAGGAGGCGGGCGATGTCGCCCTCGGATACCGCGGAGCCGACGATCTCGACCTCGGCGGCGAACGATTCGCTGGCGAGACGGCCGGCCGATATCGAGAGCACGATCGATTCGATGTCGACCGCGGCCATGCGCTCGGCCCAGTCGACGGCCTGGCGGATCGATTCCTCGGCGTGCGCGAGATTGACCACCGCGCCGGCCTTGGTGCCGCGCGCTTCGGTATGGCCGAACCCAAGCACCTCGATGGCATGGCTGCGGCGCATCAGCACCTGCTGCGGCGGATGCGGGCTCAGCCGCGCGATCAGGCAGGCGACTTTGCTCGAGCCGACGTCGAGCGCGGCCACGAGCCCGCTGCGCCGGGGCGAGATCGGCTTCATCTTGGGGGTGAGACCGTAATGGAGGGCGCTCATGCCTCACCGCCCTTTTTCTTCTTCTTGTCCTTGAGCGCCTCTTCGCGCGCGGCCGCGGCCGCATCGGAGAGGCGCACGGTCACCCGGTCTGGCAGGCACAGATCGATGGCGAGGATGTCGCGCGACAGGATCTTTTTTTCACGATCGAGCGCCACGAGCCGATCGAGCGCCTGCTCGACGTTGGTCTCCGGCAGCCGCACGTCGATGCCGTTCTTGAGCCGCAGATTCCAGCGCCGATCGGCCACCATGATCGAGGCGCGCAACTGCGATCGAATGTCGGGGTAGCGGTCGAGGATGGCGAGAAAGTCCTTGGCCTGTCGCTCGGCGCCGCGTCCGACCACGAGCGGCAGGCGGACATAGCGGTCCTCGACGAAGGGTTCGAGCACGGTGCCGTCGGCGGCGATGACGCCGACCCGGCGGTCCTTCTGCCACAGCGCAAAAGCCCGGCGCTCGGTGATGGTGATCTGCAGCCGGTCCGGATAGAGCTTGAGCACGGCGGCGTCCGCGATCCAGGGATTCGCCAGGAGGCGCGTGCGCGCGGCGTCGGCGTCGAGGAACAATAACGACGCGCGCCCGGTCACGCCGGCAACGGTGAGGACCTCTTCCCGGCTGACCTCCTTGGGGCCGGTCAGCGAGATCGCGGCGATGCGAAATCCCATGGCGTTCGCCGCCGCGTCACGCGCGTCCTTCATCCAATCGACAACGGAGGGCAGGTGGTCGCCGGCGACGGCGCCATAGCCGAGCGTCCCCACGAGCAAGAGGATCGAGGCGGCAATGCCGAGGCCGGGCGGCGGCGGCAGCCGCATGATTCGCGAACGCCAGCGCGCGATCCGCCGGCGATAGACCGTCGGCCAGGCAGAGCGGCCAGTGAAGGCACGAGGGGCGCCGACGCCGCGCCAAAGATCATCGCCACCGCGCGGACGCTGCGGAGCGGGCGCCGGTGCGCCGAACTCTTCTGCCGTTACAGGCCCCGACCGCGTCAGCGGTTGATCGAGGCGTCCTCCACCATCCATCGCACCAGCTCATCGAAGGTGATGCCCGCGTAAGCGGCGAGCTCCGGCACGAGCGAGGTCTCGGTCATGCCCGGCTGCGTATTGATTTCAAGACAGACCAGATTCCCCGTCCCCCGATCGTCGTAGCGAAAGTCGGCCCGGCTCACGCCGCGGCAGCCAAGCGCCCCGTGAGCGGCCAATGCGAGTCTGCGGACTTCCTGGTAAACATTTGGTAAAATTTGCGCAGGCAACACGTGCTGGGAGCCGCCGGCGGCGTATTTTGCCTCGTAATCGTAGAATTGGGTCGTCGGAACGATCTCGATGACGTCGAGCGCCCGGTCCCCCAGTACCGCGCAGGTGAGTTCCTTGCCGGGGATGTAGCGTTCGATCATGACCGTCTCGCCGAACGCCCAGTCGTCGCGGTAAAGCTCCTGCGGCGGGTGCGGATGCTGCTCGGTGACGATGAAAACGCCGACGCTCGAGCCTTCGGCGATCGGCTTGATGACGTAAGGCGGCGCCATCAGGTGGGTTTTTGCCGCCTCGATTCGCGACACCACCATGTCCTCGGCGACCGGGATGCCGGCGGCGCGGAAGTGGGCTTTGGCATAATCCTTCTGCATGGCGAGCGCCGAAGCCAGCACGCCGGAATGGCTGTAGGGGATGCCGAGAATCTCCAAAACGCCCTGCAGCGTGCCGTCTTCGCCGGGCCGGCCGTGCAGGACATTGAGCGCGACATCGGGCTTGAGCCCGCTCAGCACCGTCGCGACATCACGGCCGGCATCGACGGCGGTGACGCGATACCCGACGCGGGCGAGCGCATCGGCGCAGGCTTTGCCCGAACGCAGCGAGACCTCGCGCTCCGCAGACCAGCCTCCCATCAGAACGGCGACATGCTTAGCCATCGTTCATAGATGCCTCACCCGGCTGCCGCGGCGGCCGGAGCTGATTCGCGCCCTCCCCAATAGAATCGACAATCGTGCAAACGTCGAGGCCGTCAGCCGCCGGCGGCGGCCGGCAGCGCCGCCCCGTCGTAGAGCCACGCCAGGCAGTTGAAGAGATAGCGCTCGTCCCAATCGGCCACGGTCGCATTGCGAACATCGCGGGCGATGCCTTCGGCGTGGTAGAACGGCCACATCGCGCGGGATTCGAGCTGCACGCGCGCCGTGCGCAGCAGCCGGGCCGCCTCGAAACGGCGGAACGCGGCGGCGAAATCGCCGTCGCTCGCGTGGATCAATTCGGCGAGGCAGAAGCCGTCCTCGATCGCCATGCAGGCGCCCTGCGCCAGCGATTGCAGCGGCGCGTGCGCGGCGTCGCCGATGAGGACGACGCGGCCCCGGTGCCAGCGGCGCACCGGATCGCGATAGCCGATCTGCCAGCGGCGCCCAACCTCCATCATCGCCAGCAGCGCGCGCATCGCCGGCTGCGCCTCGCGGTAGCTGTGCTGCAGTTCGGCGAGATGCGAGGCGGCGTCGCCCTTCTCGCCATGTGTCGCGGTGCGGAACACCGCGACGACGTTGAACAGCGTGCCGTGGCGCAGCGGATAGTGCACGATGTGAAAGCCCGGCCCGCCCCACAGCACGACGCAGTCGCGCGGCACGTCGGCCTTGAGCTCGGCCATCGGCACGATGCTGCGGTGCGCGGCATAGCCGACCGGATGCGGTTCGCCGTCGCCGACGAGCTTGGCGCGAAACAGCGAGCGCAGACCATCGGCGGCGACGATCGCGGCGCCGGAAAACGTGCGGCCGTCCGCGGTCGCCAGCGCGACGCACTCGCCGCGATCCTCGAAGCCCGTGACCATGGCGTCGGCGACCAGCTCGATCGCATCGTGCTGTCGGCAGGCGTCGAGCAGGACGTTATGCACGTCGATGCGATGAACGACGATGTAGGGATGCTTGAAGCGCGCGCGGAACAACGCCGCGGTCGGAATGCGTATGAGCTCCTTGCCGTCGAGTGCGTCGAGCATCAGCAGCGCGGCCGGCGAATCCGCAACGGCAAGCACCTCCTCGCGCAGGCCGAGGCGGTCGAAGACGTGAAAGACGTTGGGCCCGAACTGGATGCCGTAGCCGATGGCGCCGAATTCCGGCGCGCCTTCGAGCACGCGCGCGGCGCGGCCGCGCCACGCCAGCGCCAGCGCCGTGGTGAGGCCGCCGAGCCCGCCGCCGACAATCAGGATGGGATCGCTGCTGGACACCGATTGAGACTAAGGCATGTACACATAGATCGAGGCCGATTGAGCCAATTCCGCTTTACCGCAAACGGGCATCGCCGGATACCGTCGTCACGTCCGCAAAGTGCTGCCAAAGGGCGACATTGTATGAGCGATATGCCGCGGCGGGTCTCGAACTCACAACGCGCAGACGAGCTGCGGGACCAAGCCACAAGCAGGATCGTGCATCCGGCGGCCATCTCTAGCGCATTGGCTCTACCCATTGTGCACGTGATGGCCCCGGCTCGAACGCATCACCGAAGTATTGGGTTTCATGGGCCACTTGTCCGCCATGAAACTCCATAATGCTGACCACGTACGACGGCTGGCCATCATATGTAAGCACATATTCTGTGATCCAAAGATCATCTGCGCCCAAGATGCGTTTAACGTTGAACCGCTTTTTGTTCGGCTGAGCGGTCCGTGAAAGCTGGATTTGTCGTCTGCCACGGATTCGTTCTCCCGACTGCGGATAATCGAGTATTGCATCATCGCAATAAATCTCATGTTCCGTTTCGAAGTCGCTCGCGTCGGATGCAGCCCAGTGACGTTCGAGAGCAGCGCGAATATCTAGACTTGTCATCAAAATCACCTGGATCGCATGTGCAGCTGTCAGAGGAGTTTGAGCTCACTGAACATAGTCTGAATGGGCTCCGCAACGGTAGGGTGGATATGGGGGCTTGCTCCCACTAATCGGCAGGATGCGATGTCCGACCTGGGTCCAACAACGGACCCTACCGCGCGGGCGAAGTAGTCCGTTACGCGCGAATGGGTGGCATTTATCGGGTATTTGATCGCATCGTCGGACTGGCCGAAAAGCCGGCGCCGTCAGACCGAGCGCGTTGTCGCAGCGGCGGCTCGCGAGTGGCCTGTTCAAGCTTAAGTTTTTGAGGCTAAACAGCCGGAACTCATCCTTCACAATGCACGTCCATGAAAAAGATCGGCTTCCTCTCATTCGGCCATTGGTCGCCTTCGCCGCAGTCGCAGACGCGATCGGCTTCCGACGCCCTGCTGCAATCGATCGACCTCGCCGTCGCCGCCGAGGAACTCGGCGCGGACGGGGCTTACTTCCGGGTGCATCACTTCGCCCGCCAGCTCGGCTCGCCCTTCCCGCTGCTCGCTGCCGTCGGCGCGAAGACCACGCGGATCGAGATCGGCACTGCGGTCATCGATATGCGCTACGAGAACCCGCTGTACATGGCGGAGGACGCCGGCGCCGCCGACATCATCGCCGGCGGTCGGCTGCAGCTCGGCATCAGCCGCGGCTCGCCCGAACAGGTGATCGACGGATGGCGCTACTTCGGTTACGCCCCGCCCGAGGGGATGACCGATGCCGACATGGCCAGAAACCACACCGAGGTATTGCTCGAGGTGCTGCGCGGCGAAGGCTTCGCGCGCCCCAACCCGCAACCGATGTTCCCGAATCCTCCCGGCCTGCTGCGCGTCGAGCCGTATTCGAAGGGCCTGCGCGATCGGATCTGGTGGGGCGCCGGCTCGAATGCCACCGCCGCGTGGGCCGCCAAGCTCGGGATGAATCTGCAGAGCTCAACACTCAAGAATGACGAGAGCGGTCGTCCGTTCCACATCCAGCAGGCGGAGCAGATCCGGATATTCCGCGAGGCGTGGAAGGCGGCCGGTCATGCGCGCGAGCTGCGGGTGTCGGTCAGCCGCAGCATCTTCGCTCTGGTGGACGACCGCGACCGCCTCTATTTCGGGCGGGAGAACGGGAACGAGGACACGATCGGCTTCCTCGGCGACAACACCCGAGCCATTTTTGGCCGCAGCTACGCCGCCGAGCCGGACATCCTCATCGAACAACTCGCGAAAGACGAAGCCATCGCCGAGGCTGACACGCTGCTCCTGACCGTTCCTAATCAGCTCGGTGTCGACTATAACGCCCACGTCATCGAGGCGATCCTCAAGCATGTCGCGCCCGGCCTCGGCTGGCGCTGACGTGCAGCTTGGAAGATTCAGCTCTGCCGCGACCGGACAGTGAAAGTCGCCGCCGGAAGATTTTCCAGCCGCTACTTCGGCAACCCGATCCGCTTGATTTCCCACTCGAGCTCGACGCCCGAGTTTTCCTTCACCCGTCCGCGGACGGTCTCGCCAAGCGTCTCGATGTCGGCGGCGGTCGCGTGGCCGAGATTGATCAAAAAATTGCAGTGCATCTCCGACACCTGCGCGTCGCCGATGCGCAGACCGCGGCAGCCGGCGGCATCGATGAGCTGCCAGGCCTTGGCGCCGGGCGGGTTCTTGAAGGTTGAGCCGCCGGTGCGGCTCTTGATCGGCTGCGTCGCCTCGCGCGACTCGGTGATCTTCTCCATCTCCAACGCGATGACGGCCGGGTCGCCGCGCGCGCCGCGGAACGTCGCCTGCGTGAAGATGTAGTCGGCGGGGGCGCTGCAGTGGCGGTAAGAAAAATCCAGGTCGGCGTTGGCGAGAACGTGGACGCGGCCGGCGCGGTCGACGGCGCGCGCTTCGATCAAGGCGTCCTTGGTCTCGCGTCCGTAGGCGCCGCCGTTCATGCGCAGCGCGCCGCCGATGGCGCCGGGAATGCCGCGCAGGAACGACAGTCCGGCGATGCCGGCTTCCTGCGCCGCGCGCGCGACCTTGACGTCGGGCACGGCGGCGCCGACGCGCACGTCGACGCCGTCGACGGCGACCTCGCCGAAGCCGCGGCCGAGCCGCACCACGACCCCCGCCACGCCGCCGTCGCGCACGATGAGATTGGAGCCGAGCCCGATGACGGTGACCGCGATCTCGCCGGGCAGGTTGGCGAGGAAACTGCCCAGATCGTCCTCGTCCTCGGGCATGAACAGCGCCTGCGCCGGGCCGCCGACCCGGAACCAGGTCAGCTCCGCCAGCGACTGGTTGGCGAGCAGGCGGCCGCGCGGTTGGAGCTGCGCCTTGAGCTCATGGACGAGGTCAGCAAACATGGTCGAGCCACGCCGCCAGCACCTTGCGCCCGAGTTCGCACGTCGCCGGCCCATGGGTTTGCGCCTGCGTGCGCAGGGCGCGCGGATCGATGCCGGCCTTGCCGAGCTCGACGGTGTGGCCGACCAGCCAGCTCTCGAATCGCGCCGGCTCGGCCTCCAGATGAAATTGCAGCGCAAGCTGCGACGGCGTCCGGAAGAATGCCTGCACCGGACAATGCTGTGTAAAGGCGAGCCGTTCGCAGCCGGACGGCAGCTCGCAATTGTCGCCGTGCCAGTGCAGCACCGGCGTGGCGCCGAGCGGCGCCAGCACTGATTTCCGGCCGGCGTCCGTCAAGGTCAACGGCGCCCAGCCGATCTCCTTGACCGGACCGGGCGCCACCCGCGCGCCGAGCGCCGCCGCCATCATCTGCGCGCCGAGGCAGATTCCGAGCGTCGGCTTGTCGGCGTCGAGGCGCCGCCTGATCGCGGCGACTTCGCCGGCGATGAACGGATAGGTCTCGGATTCGTAGACGCCGATCGGGCCGCCAAGCACGATGACGAGATCGGGCGCGAGGAGGCTTTCAACGTCGAAGCGCTCGACGCCTGCATCGTGGTAGCAGACACCGTAGCCGCGGTCGACGAGCAGCGGGCCGAGCAGGCCGAGGTCCTCAAAGGCGACGTGGCGGACCGCGAGGCAACTCTTCGTCGGGTTTTTGGTCATGCGCGATCGACTCAGTTAGCGACCGCCGCCAATTCTGCGGGGAGCGCATAGGCCCATTGCGTGATCGACCCGGCGCCGAGGCAGACAACATAATCGCCGGGCTTCTCCATCGCCGCGACGAGCTCGGCAAGTTCCTCGGGGCTGTCGAGCGGGACGATCTGCCGGTGCCCATGGTTGCGCAGCCCTTGCACCAGGGCGTCGCGATCGGCGCCTTCGATCGGCGCCTCGCCGGCCGGATAGACGTGGGCGACGATGACCGCGTCGGCGTCGTTGAAGCAGGTGCAGAATTGTTCGAACAGCGCCGCAAGCCGCGTATAGCGATGCGGCTGCACCACGGCGATCACCTGGCCCTTGGTCGATTCGCGCGCCGCCTTGAGCACGGCGGCAATCTCCACCGGATGGTGGGCGTAGTCGTCGATGACGGTGACTCCGTTCCAGGCGCCGGTGCGGGTGAAACGCCGCCGCACCCCGCCGAAACCTGCGAGCGCACTGCCGATCACGTCATCGGAGATGCCGAACTCATGCGCGACGGCGATCGCCGCCGTCGCATTGAGCGCATTGTGCCGGCCGGGCATCGGCAATGCGAGATTCCTGATCTCGTGCACGAACTCGCCGGCGCGGTCGCGGAACACGACGGTGAACAGCGAAGTCCCGCCGGCATGCGAGACATCGACGAGCCGCACATCGGCCTGGGGATTCTCCCCGTAGGTGACGATGCGGTGATCCTCGATGCGGCCGACGAGGCTCTGCACCACCGGATGGTCGGTGCACATCACCGCAAAGCCGTAGAACGGCACGTTCTCGACGAAGCTGCGGAACGCCTCCTGAACGGCCTCGAACGTCTGGAAGTAGTCGAGGTGCTCCGGATCGACGTTGGTGACGATGGCGATGTCGGCCGGAAGCTTGAGAAAGCTGCCGTCGGACTCGTCGGCTTCGACCACCATCCAATCGCCGGCGCCGAGCCGCGCGTTGGTGCCGTAGGCGTTGATGATGCCGCCATTGATCACGGTCGGATCGAAGCCGCCGGCGTCGAGCAACGCCGCCACCATCGACGTGGTCGTGGTCTTGCCGTGGGTGCCGGCGATGGCGACGCAGCTCTTGAAGCGCATCAGCTCCGCCAGCATCTCGGCGCGGCGCACCACCGGCAGCCGTTGTGCGCGCGCCGCGGCAAGCTCCGGATTGTCGCGCTTGATCGCCGAGGAGACGACGACGACCTCGGCGTCGGCGAGATTTTCCGCCGCGTGCCCGATCGCGATCTTCACGCCCTTCTCGCGCAGCCGCTTGACGTTGGCGCTCTCGGCCGCATCCGAGCCTTGCACGGTATAACCGAGGTTCGCCAACACCTCGGCGATGCCGCTCATGCCGATGCCGCCGATGCCGACGAAATGGACCGGACCGATATCGCGCGGCAGTTTCATGGGGGCTCCGAAATCATCAGGCGCGGCGGATCGCGGCTTGCGGGCGAGAACTCCCCGCTCTCGCCCGGGCTCAAGTCGGGAATGACCGGGGCCGGTCGAGAGGTGGCGCCGCTCACGCCAAGCAGGGAAGAGATGGAGAAGGGATGTTTGCGGCTTCTTTTCGTTTGGCCGGATAGCTTGGAATACGGCTCACGCCGGATCAACACCGCCGAAGCTAGGTCCTCGTACCGATTCCCGCCACATTGAGCACCAGCGCAGCGAGCTGGTCGGCGGCATCGAGCCTGCCCAAAGACCGCGCCGCCGCCGCCATGGCGGCAAGCCGCGGTCCCGACTCGGCGAGTGCCGCAATGTCGGCGGCGAGCCGGCGCGGCGTGAAATTCTTCTGCACCACGCGGATCGCACCGCCCGCCACTTCGAGCACGCCGGCATTGGCGAGCTGGTCCTGGTCGAGCGCGTGCGGCAGCGGGATGAGGATCGCGGGCCGGCCGATAGCGGCAAGCTCGGCGACCGTCGAGGCCCCCGAGCGCGAGACGACCAGATGGCTTGCCGCCATGCGCGCGGGAAGATCGGAGAAGAAAGGCGCGACCTCCGCCGTGACCGAGAGGCTCGCATAGGCATTGCGCACGCGCTCGAGATCCTCCTCACGCGCCTGCTGAACGAGGGAAAGCCGCATGCGCAGATCGGTGCCGAGCCGCCCGATCGCGACCGGGACGACGTCGGCGAGGATACGCGCGCCCTGGCTGCCGCCGACGACGAGGACCCGCAATCGCTTGTCTGACGCCGGATAGGGCGTGGAGGCCGCGGCAACAACCGCCGGCCTGACCGGATTGCCGGTGAGCTTCGCCTTGGCGGCCAGCTCCGGGTGGTCGTGAAAGACGTCCGGGAACGTGGTGGCGATGGCGGTCACGCGCGGCGCCAGGAATCGATTGGCCCGCCCGATCACGGCGTTGGCGTCGTGGATCACGGTCGGCACGCCGCGCCAGACCGCCGCCAGCACCGGCGGAATGGTGGGATAGCCGCCGAAGCCGACGACTGCCGCCGGCTTGAGCCGGCCAATCAGGGCCAACGCCTCGAGGAAGCCGCGCCCAAGCATGGCGCCGGTTCGCGCCACGGCGATCGGATTGCGCGCGCGCAATGTCGCGCTGGCAATGACGTGGACCGTCTCTTCCGCGAACGCCTCGCCGTAGCGCGCGGCGCGGCGGTCGGTCGCCAGATGGACGATGAAGCCATGCCGCGTGAGCGCCGCGGCCAGCGCCTCGGCCGGGAACAGATGGCCGCCGGTCCCGCCGGCGGCGAGGAGCACCGGCGCGCGGCCCGGCTCTGGCATCAGGCAGTTCTCGGGACGAGCGGCATGTCGGCTGACAAATGGCCGCGCGGGCGCTCGCGTGTCAACGCGATCAGCATGCCCATGCCATAGGCGAGCGAGATCAGCGACGAGCCGCCATAGGAGACGAACGGCAAGGTCATGCCCTTGGCCGGCATCAAATGCAGGTTCACCGCCATGTTGATGGTCGTTTGGAGCCCGAACAGGATCGCGAGCCCAGCGGCGGCAAAACGGATGAACGGGTCGCTGTTGCGCATCGCCTTGATGAGCGCACGGATCACGATGAAGGCGAACAAAGCCACGAGACTGAGGCAGAGCACCATGCCGAATTCCTCCGCGGCCACGGCGAACACGAAATCGGTATGGCCTTCGGGGAGGATGCGCTTGATGGTGCCCTCGCCGGGGCCGCGGCCGAACCAGCCGCCGCGGACGAACGATTCGGTGGCGATGTCGATGTTGAAGGTATCGCCGGAGGAGGGATCGAGGAAGCGGTTAATGCGCTGGGCGACGTGCGGCACGGTGTAGAACGCCGCGGTCAAGCCGATCGCCGCGGTCGCGCCAAGCCCGACCATCCAGATGAAACGCATCCCGGCCATGTAGAACAGCGCGCCCCAGACCAGCGTGATGAGCATGGTCTGGCCGAAATCGGGCTGCAGCACCAGCAACCCGATCACTGCGACGAGGAGCACAAGGGCGACGGTGTTCGCCGGCATCTCGGGCCGCTTGCCCGATTCGCCGAACAGCCAGGCGATCAGGATGACAAAAGCCGGCTTGAGAAATTCCGACGGCTGGACGTTGACGCCGAGGATCACCAGCCAGCGCCGCGCGCCCTTGATCTCGGCGCCGAAATAGGGCGTCGCCGCGACCAGCATCAGGCTGACCAGAAAGACGATGAGGGCGAGCTGCCTGATCTCGCGCGGCGGCAGGAAGGAGGTCGCGACCAGCACCGCCGCCGCGGGGACGAGGAAGAAAACCTGGCGGTTGACGAAATGGAACGGGTCGAGGCCGAGACGCGCCGCGACCGGCGGGCTCGCGGCGAGGCACAGGACGATGCCGCCGAGCATCAGCGCGCCGAGCGCGGCGAGCGTCAACCGGTCAACCGTCCGCCACCATTCGCTGAGCGGCGTTGGCTGTGCGCGCGAGGCCATGGCGTCCCCAAGCCGAAATCCCCGCCTTACTGGTGGCACCGCCATGGTTTCCAGGGGATTAAGAAATCATATTTCCTCGTGCCGGCTGGAGGCGGGACTACCTCTTCGTCACGAGACCAGGAAGCGCGCGCACCAGGTCGCGGAACGCGTCGCCGCGCACCTCGAAATTGCGGTACTGGTCGAACGAAGCGCAGGCCGGGGACAGCAGCACGACCGGTTCGGCGGCGGTCGAATCTTCGGCGGCGTCGCGCGCGGCAGCAGCGAGTGCCAGGTCGAGGGTGCCGGTGATCTCGTGCGGCACGTCGCCCCCGAGCGTGACCGCGAACGCTTCCGCCGCCTCGCCGATCAGATAGGCCTTGCGGATGCGCGGAAAGAACTTGCGCAGCGGCTCGATGCCGCCGGTCTTCGGCTTGCCGCCGGCGATCCAGAAAATGTCGCTGAAGCAGGCGAGCGCCTGCGCCGCCGAATCGGCGTTGGTCGCCTTCGAATCGTTGACGAACAGGACGGCGCCGCGGCGGCCGACTTCCTCCATGCGATGGGCAAGGCCGGGAAACGAACGCAGCCCCGATTGCACGCCCGCCGGCTCCAGGCCGAGCGCCAGCGCTGCCGCGGCGGCGCAGGCGGCGTTCTGGGCGTTGTGCAGCCCACGCAGCGAGCCGATGCCGCCGATCTCGGCGATCAGCGAGGCCTTTCCGCCGACCGCGCGCAGGATGCGCTCCTCTTCAACATAAACCCCGTCGGCCAGCGGCTGCTGCACCGAAACCCGGACCACCCGTTTGCCGGATTTCTCGAGTTCGGCGGCGACGGCTCGGCACCATTCGTCATCGACGCCGATGATCGCGATGCCATCCTTGGGCACGCCGGCCACCAGGCGCGCCTTCACCGCCGCGTAGTTCTCCATCGTGCCGTGGCGGTCGAGATGATCTTCGCTGAGGTTGATCAAGATGCCGACCGAGGAATCGAGCGAGGGCGCCAGATCGATCTGATACGAGGAACACTCGACGACATGGACGCGGCCCGCCTGGGGCGGTTCCAGCGAGAGGATTGCGGTGCCGATGTTGCCGCCAAGCTGCGCGTCGAGGCCGGCCGATGCGGCGAGGTGCGCGATGAGCGCCGTGGTGGTCGATTTCCCGTTGGTCCCGGTGATGGCGACGAACGGCGCACCCGGCGCGAGGCGGCGGCGCTCGCGGCAGAACAGCTCGATGTCGCCGATCACCTCGACCGCGGCTTTTCGCGCGAGCGCAACGCTCCAATGCGGGCTCGGATGGGTGAGCGGAACGCCGGGCGCAAGCACCAGCGCCGCGATCTTCGACCAATCCAGCTCCCGCAGGTCGGCGGTCGGAATGCCGGCTGCGTTCGCCTTCGCCACGCTTTGCGCATCGTCGTCGAAGGCGACCACGTCGGCGCCGCCGGCGAGGAGCGCGCTCGCGCTCACCAGTCCCGAGCCGCCCAGCCCGAACACGGCAACCTTCTGACCGGCGAAGGTGGTGACGGGGATCATGGTGCGCCTTCCGCGCCTTCCCTTCCTCCACCCGGACCGCGCTTGTCGCGTGCCCGAGTACAAGCTTGTGGGAAGGGGCCAGGGGTGGGGGTCGGGAGGTAACGCGCGAGCGTCGACGAACGGCGCGCCATCTCCCGACCCCCCTCCCCAACAAGGGGGGCGGGAGCAGCGGGCCGCGCCCGCCGACGCTGGCTTGTTATCAGCGATAACATCAACGCAGCTTCAGGGTCGATAGCCCGGCGAGCGCGAGCACCACCGAGACGATCCAGAAGCGGATGACGATCTGCGGCTCGGTCCAGCCGAGCTGCTCGAAGTGATGGTGGATGGGCGCCATCCTGAACACGCGCTTTCCGGTGAGCCTGAACGACACCACCTGCACGATGACCGAAACGGCCTCGAGCACGAACAGGCCGCCGATGACCGCGAGCACGATCTCGTGCTTGGTGGCGACGGCGACGGTGCCGATCAGGCCGCCGAGCGCCAGCGAGCCGGTGTCGCCCATGAAGATCGAGGCCGGCGGCGCGTTGAACCAGAGAAAACCGAGGCCGGCGCCGACCACGGCGCCGCACAGCACCGCCAGTTCTCCGGTGCCGGCCACGTAGTGGATCTGCAGATAATCGGCGAACACGGCGTTGCCGCTGAGATAGGCGATCATGCCGAAGCTCGCGGACGCGATCATCACCGGCACGATGGCGAGGCCGTCGAGGCCGTCGGTCAGGTTCACGGCATTGCCGGCGCCGACGATGATGAAGACCGCGAACATCACGAAGGCCCAGCCGAAATTGACGAGCAGCTCCTTGAAAAACGGGAACACCAGCGAGGTCGAGAACGGCCCGTGCCCAAGCTCGACCAGCGCGACGCAGGCGACCAGCGCGATGGCGGCTTCGATAGTAAGGCGCGTGCGGGCGGCGAAGCCGTTGTGCGTCTGTTTCTTGACTTTCAGATAGTCGTCGTAGAAGCCGACGAATCCAAAGCCGAGCGTCACCCAGAGCACCACCCAGACATAGGGATTGGCCGGATTGGCCCAGAGCAGCGTCGAGACGAGCATGCCGGACAGGATCATCAGCCCGCCCATCGTCGGCGTACCGGCCTTGGCGATGATATGCGATTTCGGCCCGTCGGCGCGGATCGGCTGCCCCTTCCCCTGCAGCAGGCGCAGGCGGTGAATCATGGTCTGTCCGAAGAGGAACACAAAGATCAGCCCGGTGATCACCGCGCCGCCGGTGCGGAAGGTGATATAGCGGAACACGTTGAGGATGGAGAGCTTGTCCGACAATTCCACGAGCAAATAAAACATCGCCTCAACCTTGTGCGGACGCGGTTTCCAACATGTCACGCCGGACGGACAGCTTCTGCAGCGCCTTGACGATGGGCGCCATGCGCGAGCCGAGCGAGCCCTTGACCATGACGACATCGCCGGCACCCACGGCGGACAGCACTTGCGGTTCGAGCGCGGCCGAGTCCTCGGCGTAGCCGCCGCGACGGCTCGCCGGAAGCGCGCGCCAGAGCGCGCGCATCAGCGGCCCGCAGCAGAACACGAGATCGATCGCATTGGCGTCGACCGGGGCGAGGAGGCCGCGGTGCAACGCGCGCCCGCGCGGCCCCAGCTCGAGCATGTCGCCGAGCACGGCGATGCGCCGCCCGCGCGCGCCGACCGGCCGCTGGCCGAGCAGCGCCAGCGCGGCGGCCATCGATGCGGGATTGGCGTTGTAGCTCTCGTCGATGACGGTCGCCGGCCCGCCGGGCAGATCGATCTCGAACGCCGCGCCGCGGCCGGAAGCGGGCTTGAAGTCGGCGAGCGCAAGCGCGGCGAGCGCGAGATCGGCGCCGACCAGCACCGCCGCCGCGAGCACCGCCAACGAATTGTGCACGAGATGGCGCCCCGGCGCGCCGATCTTGTAGGTCAGCTCGGTGCCGAGGATGTCCGCCTGGACCGCCGAGCAGCCGGGATGCAGCGCGCATTTGATGAGCCGCGCGTCCGCCTGCTCACGCTCGCCGAACGAGACGATGCGGGCGACGCCTGCCTGCTTGGCGCGGCGCTTGAGGTGCACGAACTGCGAGTTGTCGCGATTGATCACCGCGGCGCCGCCGGCTTCGAGACCGAGAAAGATCTCCGCCTTGGCGTCGGCGATTTTGGCCAGCGAGCCGAAGAATTCGAGGTGCACCGGCGCGACCGTGGTGATGATGGCAACGTGCGGGCGCGCGAGCCGCGACAGCGGCACGATCTCGCCGGCGTGGTTCATTCCCATTTCCAGGACCGCATAGCGCGCGCTCGCCGGACAGCGCGCGAGCGACAGCGGCACGCCCCAATGATTGTTGTAGGAAGCGGCGGAGGCGTGGGTCTCGCCGTCCTGTGACAGCGCGAGCCGCAACGCCTCCTTGGTGCCGGTCTTGCCGACCGAGCCGGTAACGCCGATCACCTTCCCTTGCAGGCGTGCCCGCGCCGCCGCGGCGAGCGCGCGCAAGGCGGCAAGCACGTCGGGCACGACGAGCAGCGGGACATCTTGCGGCAACTCCGATCGCCGATCAGCGGCTGCGACGGCAAGCCCGGCCTTCGACGCCAGCGCCGCGGCGACGAAATCGTGACCGTCGCGATGGTCGCCTTGAATGGCGAAGAACGCGTCGCCCGGCGCCAGCGTGCGGCTGTCGATCGAGATTCCCGGAACCGATAGCGGCAACGCCCCCTCGCGTTCGGCGCCGATCGCTGCCGCCATGCCCTCGACGGTCCACAACACCCGCGCCGTCATGCGGCAAGCTCCTTGAGCGCCGCGGCGACCGCCTCATGATCGCTGAACGGCACAACCCGGTCGCCGATGATTTGGCCGGTTTCATGGCCCTTGCCGGCAATCAACAGCACATCGCCGGCGCCGAGGTCGCCGATCGCGGAACGGATCGCCTCGTGGCGGTCGCCGATCTCGATTGAGCCCGGCGCGGCGGCAATGATCGCGGCCCGGATCGCGGCGGCATCCTCGCTGCGCGGATTGTCGTCGGTGACGATGACGCGGTCGGCCTTGGCGGCGGCGACCGCCCCCATCAGCGGGCGTTTGCCGCGGTCGCGGTCGCCACCGGCGCCGAACACGACAATGAGCCGGCCGCGCGTGTAGGGGCGCAACGCGTCGAGCGCCTTGGCGAGCGCGTCCGGCTTGTGCGCGTAATCGACGAAAATCGGCGCGCCGCCGCGGCTCGCGCCAACGAGTTCGAGCCGTCCCTTGGCGCCGGTGAGGCGCTCGAGCGCCGGGAACACCGCCGCTGGATCGCCGCCGGTCGCGACGGCGAGCCCGGCCGCGACCAGCGCGTTTTCCACCTGAAACTCGCCGACCAGCGGCAATCGCACGCGAAAGAATCGGCCGTCGTGCTCGAGCCTCAAGGCTTGTGCGAATCCATCCCGGGCGGATTCCAGAAGCCGGATGCCGGTTCCATGACGCCCCACGCTGACAATCGAAAGGCCGCGCGCCTGCGCGGCGGCGATGACGGCCTGCGCGTGCTCGTGGTCGACATCGATGACCGCGGCGCCGCCCGGTTCGATGAGGACCGCGAAGAGCCGCAGCTTGGCGGCGAAGTAGGCCTCGAAGCTCAGGTGATAGTCCAGGTGATCGCGCGTGATGTTGGTGAAAGCGCCGGCGGCAATGTGCAGGCCGTCGAGGCGGTATTGATCGAGCCCATGCGAGGACGCCTCGATCGCAAGATGGGTGATCTCATCGCCAGCGAGAGCGTCGAGCGTTCGGTGCAGCGCGACCGGATCCGGCGTCGTCAGCGAGCCGTAGGTGGCGCCGCGGGGAGAGACGACACCGACAGTGCCGATGCTCGCGGCGCGGTGTCCGCGTGCGGCCCAGATCTGCCGCGTGAAGGCCGCAACCGACGTTTTTCCGCTCGTGCCGGTGACGGCGACAACGACGCGCGGCTGGCGCGGGAAGAATCTGGCGGCCATCACGGCGAGCGCGCGGCGGGCGTTGTCGACGCGCGCGAAGGCCGTTCCCTCCGCCAGTGGAACCTGCGGCCGGCGCTCGGCCACGATCGCCGCCGCGCCGGCAGCGAGGGCGGGCGCGACGAAGGTGAGCCCGTCCGTCTTGCCGCCGGCAATCGCGACGAACGCATCGCCGCGCCTGACCGCGCGGCTGTCAGCCGTCACCCCGGCGACGTCGAGATCGGCGTAGCGGGCCTCGATCTCCGCGTCTGAGGGCAGGATTTCGCGAAGCTTCATGGCGGCTCGGTCGATGTGCGGCCCCGCCTTACCTGCTTTCCCTTATCGAGGCCAGTATGAGCTGATCGGCCGGCGGCAGGTCGAGGCGCGGCTCGATGCCGAGAAGCGGCGCGATGCGCGCAACCACGGCACCGCCGACCGGAACCGCGTTCCAGCCGGAGGTGGTGAAGCCGCGCGTCTCCGGTATCGCCTGCGGATCGTCGAGCATGATCAGCATCACGAAGCGCGGCTGATCGGCCGGCAGCACCGCCATGAAGTCGGTCAGAACCTTGGTCTTGGAATAATGACCGTTGATGACCTTGTCCGCCGTGCCGGTCTTGCCGCCGATATAGTAGCCCCTCACTTCGGCCTTCTCGGCGGTGCCCTTCTCCACGTTGAGCCGCATCAGATAGCGCATCATCTCGCTGGTCGAAGGCTTGATGACCTGCTTGCCGAGCGCCTGTGCCTCGGCTTCCGTCCGCCGCAGGAAGGTCGGCGGAATGAGCATCCCGCCATTCATCAACGCGGCGACGCCCATCACCGCCTGCAACGGCGCGACCGAGAGGCCGTGGCCGAAGGCGATGGTGATGGTGTTGAGCTCGCCCCAGCGCTTGGGCACGATCGGCTCGGCGCTTTCAGGAAGCTCGGTGCGCAGCCGATCGAGCTGGCCCAACTTTCTGAGGAAGGCCTTGTGCGCCTCGACCCCGACCGCGAGCGCGGCGCGGGCGGCGCCGATGTTCGAGGAATAGGTGAAAATCTCTGGGACCGTCAGCACCCGGTGCTGGGCGTGGAAGTCGTGGATGTCGAACTTGCCGAAGCGCAGCGGCATGCGCGCGTCGAAGGAGGATTTGAGCGTGACCTTGCCGGAATCGAGCGCCATCGCAATGGTGAAAGCCTTGAAGGTCGAGCCCATCTCGAAGACGCCGGTGGTCAGCCGGTTGATCCGCGTCGGATCGAGCGCCTGGCGCGGATTGTTGGGATCGTAGTCGGGCTCCGAAACCATGGCGACGACCTCGCCGGTGCGCACGTCAAGCACGATCCCGGCGGCGGCCAGCGCCTTGAACTTCGTCCGCGCCGCCACAAGCTCGTCGCGCAGCGCGTGCTGCACGCGCAGGTCGACCGACAGCTCGACCGGGGTCTGCAGGCGGTCGGTGGCCAGCCCCGCCAGGTGCAGCGCCGCGAGCCCGTTGCCGTCGAGCCACTTCTCCATGCCGGCGATGCCCTGATTGTCGATGTTGACGTGGCCGAGCACGTGGGAGATTTCGGCGCCGTTCGGGTAGGCGCGCTTGTTCTCGCTGAGGAAGCCGATACCGGGCAGGCCCATCCGGTAGACGTCCTTCTGCTGCTTCGGCGTGATCTCGCGCTTGAGCCAGACGAAGCCGCGCTTCGAGGAGAGCCGTTCGCGCAGTTCCGCGGAGTCGAGATCGGGCAGTTCGGCGGTGAGCAGCTCGACCGCCTCGTCGACATCGATGATGTGACGCGGCTCGCCGTAGAGCGAGGGCACGCGCACGTCGGTGGCCAGCACTTCGCCGCGGCGGTCGAGGATGTCGGGACGCGCCGTGGCAATCGCGTCGCCGGAGGGGCCGTGCCGCGCCGCCCGGCTGTCGGGGATGACCGCGAACATGACGAGCCGCGCGGCAATGACGCAGTAGACCGCCGCGAAAACGAGAATCGCCAGGCCGACCCGCGCCCGCGCCTTGGCCGCGCGATCGATGTTGCTGCCATAGAGCAGGCTGCGCAGCAGCCGCCGGCGCCAGGGCTCGGCGGGATGCGGGGTTGTCGCTTCCGCGGTCGCGCTCATCGCCTATTGATCCGGTGTTGCGGCGGCCGGTGCCCCCGCCTCGCCTTCGCCCGCTTCACCCGCCGCGTCAGGCGCCGGAACGCTTCCAGTGACCGTTTCCGGCTCCTCCAAATTCTCGATCATGACGCCGATCGGATCGGCGACGCCGGGCATCAGGAATTGCGGCGGGTGGTCGGGAAGCTGCTCGAATGAGCCGAATTGCGTCGGCGCCGTCGGCTTGAGCTGAAGGTAGCGCTTGGTGAGCGCTTCAATGCGCCCGGGGTTGTCGAGCTCGCCCCATTCGGCGCGCAAGGCCGCGATGGTGTCGCGCTCGTGGCGGACCTCACTGCGAATCTTGGCGAGGCGCTCGGCCTGCACCGTGGCGTCGAATTTGATGCGATAGACATACGCAGCCGCGAGCACGAGCGCGCCGATCACGACCAGGTTCAGGACGCGGAAGATCATGGCTGCCCCCGAACGACGTCGGCGAGCGACGGCAGGTGCGGAAGCAAAGGCGCGATCGGCGCGGCGCGCGGCGCCGCGTCGGTGCGCTCGCCGGCCCGGAGCTTTGCCGAACGGGCGCGCGGGTTGGCGGCGAGCTCGGCGTCGTCGGGCGTTTGCGGCCGCCGCGTGAGCACGCGGAAGGTTGTTGGCGCCGGCGGAATCTCCGGCAGATGGCGCGAACCGGCCGGCGGACGGCTGCGTTCAGCGAAGAAATTCTTGACCATGCGATCTTCAAGCGAGTGGAAGGCGACCACGACCAGGCGCCCTCCGGGTCTGAGCACGCGCTCGGCGGCGGCGAGCCCGTGCGCCAATTCGGCGAGCTCGTCGTTGACGAAGATACGCAAGGCCTGGAACGTGCGCGTGGCCGGATGGATCGCGCCCGCGCGCGCGTGCACGACGCCGCCAACCAGATCGGCGAGCGCCCGCGTGGTGGCGATTGGGCGCTCCTGCCGCGCCCTGACGATGGCGCGCGCCACCGCCCGCGCGTGACGCTCCTCGCCGAGCGTCGCGATGATGGCGGCAAGGTCACGCTCGCTGGCGTGCGCGACGACGTCGGCGGCGCTCGGACCCTCGCGACCCATGCGCATGTCGAGCGGGCCTTCGAAACGGAACGAAAATCCCCGTCCGGGCGCGTCGAGCTGCATCGACGAAACGCCGAGATCGAACACGACGCCGTCGGCCGCAGAGACGTCGGCGCGAGACAGTATCGTTGCGAGGTTGGAGAAGCGTTCCTCGAAGAGGAGCAGCCGATCCCTCGCTTCCGCGGCGACGGCCGGGCCTGCGGCGACCGCGGCGGGATCACAGTCGATGCCGATCACCCGCGCGCCCGGCGTCGCCAGGATGGCGCGCGTGTAGCCGCCGGCGCCGAACGTCGCGTCGACGTAGACGCCGCCAGAGCGGACACCGAGCCACCCCACCGCGGGGCGGGCGAGCACGGGAAGGTGACGAGCCAGTCCGCCAGCGACAGCCGCGCTGTCGCTGCCCGTCATCATTCCCGTGCTCCGAGCGGCTTTGCCCCCGCCATCCGGGCCCCCAGTTCCTGCTTGTAAGCACGGACCTTCTCGGTGGCCTCCGCGAGTTCCGCGCGAAAGCGGCCGGGCTCCCAGATCTGAAATTTGTGGCCGAGACCGACGAAGGCGACGGCGTCCGCGATCCCGGCATGCGTCTTGAGCACGTCGGTGATCACCACGCGGCCTTCGCCGTCGACCTTCAGCGTCTCGCTCGTGCCATAGAGCGCCAGCGAAAAGCGCTCGCGCTGCTCGGAATAGGGCGACAGGCCAGCGACCAGCGCCTCGATCTCCGCGAGCAAGACGTTGCCGCCGGCATCGAGTGCCGGGCGATCGAGCGCCGGATAGCAATAGACGCCATCGAAGCCATCGCGGGCGAGCACTGCGCGAAATGAAGCCGGCACCGAAACGCGCCCCTTGGCATCGAGGCGGAGCATGTAATGGGACACGAACCGGTCCATCTCGCCCTTCGCCGAACGGCGAACCCCATGGGCCCGGCCGCTTCAACCGGCAAATCTCCTCCGAACCTGCCCCGGGGCCGCTACCGGCGGCTGAACCGGATGACCCGCTGGTTGGGAGAATATGGGTTATCATGGGGCTGTATGGGCGTCAACGGATCGACTCTGCCGCAACACGGCGTTCGCAGGCCGATTAGCAAGCGGTAAGCTTAAGGAATGGTTGAGGTCGCGCCTGCGGATTGGGGTGCGGATTGCCAGCTTGCGAGTGTATAGAGTGCGGAGCTCTCAGCCGTGCGGCTTCGCGCGTCGATGATCGGATGCCTCACTTCGCCGCGTCGGGAACGCGCGCGCGAGCCGATGCGTTGCCTGCGGGCAACGAGAGGGTCTTTTTTGCGCGGCGAATCGTTCGCATGCGTAAATCGGCTTGTCGGCAACAAGGTTCGCTCTAGAGTCAAAGACATGGCCCGCACTGCATTTCCCGCCGATTCCTCCGTCGTGGCCGACGTCCGCCCCTCGCCGAATCACAGCGAGCGCGTCGGCAACCAGCGCCCGAACATGATCGTGCTCCACTACACGGGCATGCCCAGTGCCAACGCCGCGCTCGACCTCTTGTGCTCGGGCGGGAGCCAGGTCTCGGCCCACTACTTCGTCTTCGAAGACGGCAGGATCGTCCAAATGGTGCCGGAAAGCCGGCGCGCCTGGCATGCGGGCTCCGCATTCTGGGCCGGCGAGACCGACATCAATTCGTGCTCGATCGGCATCGAGATCGCCAATCCCGGCCACGAACACGGCTATCTCGACTTTCCCAAGCGCCAGATCGCGGCGACGACAGCGCTTTGCCGCAGCATCCTCACGCGCAACACCGTTCCGCCGGTGCGTGTGCTCGCCCATTCCGACATCGCGCCGGCGCGCAAGCAGGACCCCGGCGAAAGATTCCCCTGGCGCACGCTTTATGATTCGGGCGTCGGGCACTGGGTCAGGCCGGCGCCGATCAAAGAGAACAGCGTGCTGGTCGCGCTCGGCGACAGCGGCGAGGCGGTGACCGCGTTCCAGGAGATGCTCGCCGAGTACGGCTACGGCATCGCTACCAGCGGCATCTACGATTCCGCCACCCATGCCGTCGTCACGGCGTTCCAACGCCATTTCCGCCCGGAGCGCGCCGACGGCGTCTGCGATGAGTCGACGCGGGCGACGCTGCAGAATCTGATTGCCACGCGCGGCCGGGTCCGCACCATCGCGTCGCGCGGCCGCAATGCCGAGAACCTCCCCGCCTCTTGACGAAAAGGGCCTGCCCCCCCATCCCTTCCCTGTCAGTCGGCCGGACGGCCGCTCCGGCGAAGCCGAAAGGCTGCCGGGGAGGAAAGTCCGGGCTCCGTGGACAAGCGGTGCCGGATAACATCCGGCGGGCGCGAGCCTAGGGAAAGTGCCACAGAGAACAGACCGCCGCGGGTGTTGCGTATGCCGCGGCAAGGGTGAAACGGTGCGGTAAGAGCGCACCGCGCCGGCGGCAACGCCGGCGGCACGGCAAACCCCACCGGGAGCAAGACCGAATAGGGACGGCGTGCCGCCTCCCGCGCGCAAGCGCGAATGCGGCTGGATCGATGTCTAGATCCGCCCGTCCGGGTAGGTTGCTGGAGGCGCCGGGCAACCGGCGTCCTAGAGGAATGGCCGTCGCGCATGCGGGCTTGCCTGCATGCCATCCAGAACCCGGCTTACAGGCTGGCTGACGCTGCTTACGGGCGCCCGGCGGAAACCCCGGCGGGCGCCCGCCACATTTAAGGGACTTCCGCGCGTGCCCTGCTACTGCGGCGGGGCAATCGGAGGGTCGAAATGGAAGGTCGTGTCCTTACCTTCCGTGGAGGGAAATCCGATCGTGCCGCGATGCGCCTCCATGATCGCCGGCGCGATGCTCAGCCCGAGGCCGACCCCTCCCCTCGCTCGCGTTGACGACGAGCCTTCCTGCGTGAACGGTCGCGCTTGCGTTGCTTGGCCTGGTCGAGGACGCCGCGCCGAGCAAAGACTTCGGGGCGGCGGCGATCTTGACGACATGACTGAAAGAACACCTCGCCGTAATGGTCCGCCCGCTGTTCGATCATCGACTTCAAGGAAGTGATGCGTGGAATATTGTCGTCGGCCCGGCCGGCTATCGCCTTTCGCTGCTCGATGTCCGTCTTGGTGCCCGACAGCAGCCGGCCCGCCTTCGCGGAGGTCAGGTCAAGCATGGATGCTCTCCCCGCTTGCGGCGCGCCGCGCTACTAGCATCAAGCCGTTAGTGACGACGCGTGGGATACAAATGGCGGTACGGCGCCGATGCGCTGCAAGGCCGGGCGCGGCGCCGATCATCGGACCATTGCACATATCCCCGCTGGCTTGGCGGTGGCCTCGCGCGGAGGCCAAAGGCCGCCAAGGAATGTGTTGCGAAACCCCGCCCAGGCCGCCTATTTAAGCCGCATGAACACGGTAATTGTTCCATCGCCCGCGGCCGGGGCACCGGCGTCCGACGCGGCCCGCGCCGGCGGGCTGATCGACGTGCGGCTGACCGACATAACGGTCGTCGCCCGCGATACCAATCTGTACGCGTTTGCCCGCCCGAGCGGCGGCGCGTTGCCGCCCTACAAGCCGGGCGCGCACATCGATATTCACATCCCCAACGGGCTCGTCCGCCAATTCTCGCTGCTCAATCCGGCCGACAATCCCGAAACCTATGTCGTCGGCATCAAGCGCGATGCGCAAAGCCGCGGCGGCTCGCGCTACATCTTCGACGAGATGCGCGTCGGGCACACGGTTAAGATCAGCGCGCCGCGCAACAACTTCCCGCTCGTCGAGAACGCCGAGCACGTCGTCCTCGTCGCCGGCGGCATCGGCATCACCCCGATCTGGTGCATGGCGCAGCAGCTCGCCGCGCAGAACCGTTCCTGGAAGCTTTACTATTCGTGCCGCTCGCGCGCCGACATGGCGTTTCTCGACACGCTGGAGAAATTCGGGCCGCAATCCAGCCACCTGCATTTCGACGACGAAGCCGACGGCAAGTTCCTCGACCTGGCGGCGGTCTTCGCGTCGGCGCCGCAGAATACGCACTTTTATTGCTGCGGCCCCAATCCGATGCTCAAGGCGTTCGAGGCCGCGGCCGCCGCGCGGCCGCGCAGCAACGTTCACGTCGAATATTTCACGCCGAAGGAAGAGGCGGCGGCGGGGACGCTCGGCGGCTTCTGGGTCGAGCTGGCGCGCTCCGGCGAGGAGTATTTCATCCCCGAGGGCAGGAAGATTCTCGAAGTGCTCTACGAGGCCGGCATCGACGTCGACTATTCCTGTGAACTCGGCATCTGCGGCGAATGCGTCACGCGCGTGATCTCCGGCATTCCCGAGCACCACGATTCGGTGCTGAGCGAGGAGGAGCAGGCCGCCAACGACAAAGCCATGATCTGCTGCGCGGGCTGCAAGAGCGAACGCCTGGTGCTGGACATGTAGGCATCGCGTTGCTCCGGGCGCGCAATTACGCTAAGCCCCGTCCGCGAGGGCGACGTTTTGGAGGGATGCGATGGCCGACCACGGCGAGGTCGAATACGCAACGGCGACCGGAAACGATTATGCCGAGCACGAGCAGATGTACCGCTCATTCGTCGCCTTGGTGAAGTGGAGCATCGGTGTCATCGTCGTCATTCTCATCCTGATGGCGTTTTTCCTCGTCTGAGCTCGACCGCCCTGTCGCACGCTGCCGGTGAGGGCCGGCGCGAAGCCGCGAGCGTGCGGGTTTGAAAGCCGGCCGCGCACGCAGGCCGCCGTCGGAGGCACTATGAAGGTTGCGGTTGCTGCGGAAACCGAGGCGGGCGAGCCGCGGGTTGCCGCCACGCCGGAGACGGTCAAGAAACTGATCGGCCTCGGCGCCGAGGTCGCGGTCGAGCCGGGCGCTGGAATCAAGTCGGGCATCCTCGACGCGGACTATGCCGCCGCCGGGGCCGCCGTTAGTCCCGCGGCGGTCGAGGGTGCCGACGTCGTGCTCAAGGTGCGCCGTCCGCAAGCCGCCGAGCTGTCGCGCTACAAGAAGGGCGCGATGGTCGTCGCCATCATGGATCCCTACGGCAACGAGGCCGCGCTGCGCGCCATGGCCAACGCCGGCATCGTCGGCTTCGCGATGGAGCTCCTGCCGCGCATCACCCGCGCGCAAGGCATGGACGTGCTGTCGAGCCAGGCCAATCTTGCCGGCTATCGCGCCGTGATCGATGCCGCCGCCGAATACGGCCGGGCGCTGCCGATGATGATGACCGCAGCCGGCACCGTGCCGGCGACGCGCGTGTTCGTCATGGGCGCCGGCGTCGCCGGCCTGCAGGCGATCGCGACGGCGCGCCGCCTCGGCGCCATCGTCACTGCGACCGACGTGCGGCCCGCGGCCAAGGAGCAGGTCGAGAGCCTCGGCGCCAAGTTCATCGCGGTCGAGGACGACGAATTCCGCGCCGCCGAGACCGCCGGCGGCTACGCCAAGGAAATGTCGAAGGAGTATCAGGCCAAACAGGCCGCGCTCGTCGCCGAACACATCAAGAAGCAGGACATCGTCATCACCACCGCGCTCATTCCCGGCCGGCCGGCGCCGCGGCTCATTTCCAAGGAGATGGTGGCGTCGATGCGGCCCGGCTCGGTGATCGTCGATCTCGCCGTCGAGCGCGGCGGCAACGTCGAAGGCGTCGCCGCCGACGCGGTCGCAAACGTGGGCGGCGTCAAGATCGTCGGCTACAGCAACGTACCGGGCCGGCTCGCCGCCACCGCCTCGAGCCTCTACGCCAAGAACCTCTACGCGTTCCTGGAAATCCTGATCGACAAAAAGACCAAGGCGCTCGCCGTCAACTGGGACGACGATATCGTCAAGGCGACGGCGCTCACCCGCGACGGCGCGATCGTGCATCCGAACTTCAAGCCGAAGAGCGCGGCGTGACGCCACTTTTACATGAAGCTTCATCGTCATTGCCGGGCTTGACCCGGCAATCCATGCGGTCAAGCGGGCTTCCGCGAATGTTTCGATCGCCGCCGTTCAGCATGGATGCGCGGGTCAAGCCCGCGCATGACGAACCTGGAATCGGCGCGCGGATCATGCCCGTGCGCGACGCCTGACAGGAGAGCCTTGCATGATCACGCTTTCAGTCGTGGCGCAGCTCGACATCATCTCCACCGCGAGCGGCGGCGCCATCCACGCGGTCGCCGACGCGGTCGACCCGTTCGTGTTCCGCCTCTCGATCTTCGTGCTCGCCGTCTTCGTCGGCTACTACGTCGTCTGGTCGGTGACGCCGGCGCTGCACACGCCGCTGATGTCGGTGACCAACGCCATCTCCTCGGTCATCGTCGTCGGCGCGCTGCTCGCCGTCGGCGTCGGGCTTATCGCCAACGACGCCGGGCCGATATGGGCGCGCGCCTTTGGCTTCGTGGCGCTGATTCTTGCCTCGGTGAATATCTTCGGCGGCTTCCTGGTCACCCAGCGCATGCTCGGCATGTTCCAGAGGAAGCAGAAGTGATCGAGATCGGCAGCGCACAACGGGAGCGGACACGATGAGCGCCAATCTCACTGCGCTGGCCTATCTGGTGGCCGGCGTCCTTTTCATCCTGGCGCTGCGCGGCCTGTCGAACCCGGAGACGAGCCGGCGCGGCAATCTGTTCGGCGTGATCGGCATGGCGGTCGCGGTCGCGACGACGCTCGCCGCGCATCCGCCGGTCGGCTTCGCCGCCTGGGTGCTGGTGGTGGTCGGGGTCGCGCTCGGCGGCGGCGCCGGCGCGATGATCGCGCGGCGCGTGCCGATGACCTCGATGCCGGAACTCGTCGCCGCCTTCCATTCGCTGGTCGGCATGGCCGCGGTGCTGGTCGCGGCCGGTGCATTCTACGCGCCCGCGGCCTTCGACATCGGCGCCGCCGGCGCGATCCACGGCCAGAGCCTGATCGAAATGTCGCTCGGGCTGGCGATCGGCGCCGTCACCTTCACCGGCTCGGTGATCGCGTTCCTGAAACTCTCCGCCCGCATGAGCGGCAAGCCGATCATCCTGCCCGGCCGGCACGTGATCAATATCGCGCTCGGCCTCGCCCTCGTCGCGCTCGTTGTCTGGTTCTTCGCCAGTCAGCACCATCTCGCGTTCTGGCTGATCGCGGCGGTCTCGTTCCTGCTCGGCGTGCTCATCATCATCCCGATCGGCGGCGCCGACATGCCGGTCGTGATCTCGATGCTCAACTCCTATTCCGGCTGGGCGGCGGCGGGTATCGGCTTCACACTCGGCAATTCGGCGCTGATCATCACCGGCGCGCTCGTCGGCTCGTCCGGCGCGATCCTGTCGTACATCATGTGCAAGGGCATGAACCGCTCGTTCATCTCGGTGATCCTCGGCGGCTTCGGCGGCGAGGTGGCGGGCCCGAGCGGCGCCGCCGACAACCGGCCCGTAAAACTCGGCTCGGCGGAGGACGCCGCCTACCTCCTGAAGAACTCCTCGCGCGTCATCATCGTGCCGGGCTACGGCATGGCGGTCGCGCAGGCGCAGCACGCCTTGCGCGAGATGGCCGACAAGCTGAAGGCCGAAGGCGTCGAGGTGAAATACGCGATCCACCCGGTCGCCGGCCGCATGCCCGGGCACATGAACGTGCTGCTCGCCGAGGCCAACGTGCCCTACGACGAGGTGTTCGAGCTCGAGGACATCAACTCGGAATTCGCACAGACCGACGTCGCCTATGTCATCGGCGCGAACGACGTGACCAATCCGGCCGCCGAAGATGATCCGAAGTCCCCGATCTACGGCATGCCAGTGCTGCAGGTATGGAAGGCGGGTACGGTGATGTTCAACAAGCGCTCGCTGGCGTCGGGCTATGCCGGCATCGACAACCCGCTGTTCTACCGCGACAACACCATGATGCTGCTCGGCGACGCCAAGAAGATGACGGAAGAGATCGGCAAGTCGGTGTGAAGTTCGGTGTGAAGGCGGTGTGAAAGCGCCCGATGGTGGCGGCGATGGCCGGCGAGGACTCTTCTGCCAAACGGCCGATTTCAGGTTTCGCCCGGCGGTGGGCGGCGACCGGATCGACGGCCGGTAGATCCTATCGCACGACCTTCCGCCTCCTCGCCGTTCCGATTCTCGCAGTCGCCGGGGTGCTGGTCTATCGCGGGCTCCAGGACCGCTTCGTGCTGCCCGAGTGCGATTCCGCGCGGGCCAAGGACACTCTCGCTGACGTCTTCAAGCAGCTCAAGATCGCGCCGCTGCGCTTCGAGCCGATCAAGACGATCTCGGCCAGCAAGGCCGAGGTGGTCTGCAACGCACTGCTGCCGCTCGCCGACGGCGCCAGCGTGAACATCGACTACCGGTTCTTCTGGCAGGGCAGCACGGCGAACATGAAATATTCGATTTCACGGCGCGAGCCGCAGAACTCGGCCGTCAGTCCGCCGCGCGTTGATCCGTCGCGCTGAGGCGGCCACGAAGCGGCCCCTGCGCCTCGGCCGCATCCTTCGAGGCTCGCTGCCGCTCGCACCTCAGGATGACGCTGAGATCGTGCCGGCGCGCTCAGGAACGACCGGGCGCGCGGTGCGCGGCCATAAAGGTCTTCACGGCAATGCACACGGCGCGCTCGATCCGATCCGAACTTGGCGCCGGGGCGAAATTGAACAAGATCGGCTTGAACAGCGTCGCGTGGCACGATTCCATGAACTGCGCCGCGGCGATCTCGCAATCCTCGACCACCAGCACGCCGGCTTCGACCTGCGCGGCCAGATAAGCCGCAAGCTTTGCGATGCCACGCGCCGGGCCGGCCTCGTAGAATTTGCGCCCGAGGTCGGGCATGCGGTCGGCGATGGCGATCACGGTGCGGATCGGTGACGCCTTCTCGGGCCGGCAGAGAAACCGGACATACGCGGCGCCGAGCCGCTTGAGCACGGCCGCGACGTCGTGATCGTCGGCATCGATGTCGAAGATGCCTTCCGCCTGGGCCTGGCATTCCTGTTCGACGATCGCCTCGAATAGACGCTCCTTGTCGTGGAAGTAGACGTAGAGCGTGCCCTTGGAGACGCCGGCGGCGCGGGCGATGTCGTTCATGCTCGCCGCGTCGAAACCCCTCGAAAGGAAGACGGCGCGCGCCCCGTCGATGATCTGGCGGCGCTTGGCGCTCTCGTCTTCACCGGTCGCCGGCAGAACCCTTTCCAGTGTGGCTTGGTCAGTCATTTTTCACTGAAACCCGCTATAGGATTTTGTTCCCTCGTCGCGGCCCCAAAGGAGCCACACCTCGCGAACCAACCTCTGTTGTCGCGAACATATAATGACCGAACCGTTCGGTCAATATTGACTCGGACCCCTATCCTCCCTTAATAACTGACCGAACCGTTCGGTCATTAGATTTCTACAAAGGGAACGCGACCATGTTTCGCAACCGCGACAGCAAGGGCTCCCGCCTGCAGGTCGTGCCGACAGACGATGCCAATTGGCCGCAAGAGGATCTGAAAACCGGCGAACCGGCGCCAAGCGACGAGGCAGCATCGGGCCGGCCAGTGCCTGAGGCGCCGGCCCCCTCCCCGGGTCCAGCTCCCGCCCCCACCCCCGAGCCCGCCGCGCGGGCTCCAGCGCCAGCGGCACACACGACGGCGGCGGCATGGTGCCCACCGTGTTCGCCTCCGCCTACACCATCTTCCCACGCTCGCGCATGATGGTGATTACGCCGCTCATCGGGCTCGTGGCGACGCTGGCGCC
>Ga0210409_10001166_pt1 | contig 35842 bp, 21 predicted proteins | sample IncBWH17MmetaG_FD_161649 | JGI IMG/M metagenome (GOLD analysis project Ga0210409, IMG submission 161649) | Forest soil microbial communities from Barre Woods Harvard Forest LTER site, Petersham, Massachusetts, United States - Inc-BW-H-17-M | ecosystem: Environmental > Terrestrial > Soil >... | reverse complement strand
CGCCGGCTCGAATTTTTATTCCGTGCGGGACGTGGTCAGCTACACCCGCGGCCGACATTCGATTTCCTTTGGAGGTGAAGAAACTCTCGATAAGGACATTCAGCAAACCTTGTTGAACAATTACGGTGTGTTTGGCTTCAATGGCACGAACATAAAGGATGCCGTGTCGGGCAAAACCATTGCGGTTCCTGCGCTCGCGAATTTCGTGATGGGTCTGCCGACGTCTGTCTCGCAGGATGCCCCGGTGACCGGCTACACAAACAGTTGGAGCACGGGGCTCTTCGTCCAGGACAACTTCCGAATCGTCCCGCGCCTAACTCTCAACCTTGGTTTGCGCTGGGATATTCAGACTCCGCCCACCGATCCCTTAAATCGAGGGACCAGCTTCCAGGTGGGGGAGCAATCAACGGCGATCCCGGCTGCTCCGGAGGGCGCCCTCTTCTATGGCGATCCGGACATCACGCGCGGCATCGTACCTGTCCGGTGGCATCATGTTTCACCGAGAGTCGGATTTGCATGGGACCCGTTCGGCGACGGTAAAACTTCGATCAGAGCCGGCGCTGGAGTGTTTTACGGCAGTGTGTCAGGCAACGAATGGAACACGGTCACCAATTTCGAGCCTTCCGCCGTGCGCTTCACATTCACCAATGTCACACAGCAAGTGACAGGTTCCGGCTTAACCGCGGTGCCGCAGGGAGCGACGCTTTCCTGCCCGTATAATAAGCTAGTGGCGAAAAATGCCTCGGGCGCGCCGCTTGGTCCGACGGTAACTTGTGCCACCGGGAGCGGCAGCGGCGTAAGCGGTATTGATCCGTTTCCGTTCGTTCCGCCGCAGTTCCTCACTCCGGGAGGATCCTTCTTCGGCTTCGCGAAGAATTTCCAATGGCCGTACACTTATCAGTTCAATCTATCCGTACAGCGGCAGGTCACCTCGAATTTCAGCGTGTCTGCGGCATACGTTGGCAGTCTCGCCCACGATTTGCCCTTCGCACAGGACATTAACGCTCCCGCGACCGGCGCTCTCGCGCCCGCGTGCGCGACCAGCGCCGGCGCGAATATCGTGGCACGCCGACCGATCGACAATACGGGCGTCCCCACTTGCAAGACGCCGGGAAGTCCGTATGGCACTGTGCTACTCGTGCAATCCAATCAAACGGCGTCGTACAACGGTCTACAGACAACAGCCCAGCTGAGAATGACACACGGTCTGACGCTGTACGCCTTCTACACCTTTAGCCAAACTTTTGACAGCGTCCAACTCGACAACAACACCACGCAGGGCGGCGCGGAGGACATGACTCATCTAGGCCTGGAACGCGGCCCGGCGGATTTCGATCTTCCCCATCAATTCGTGACCTCGCTAGTGTGGCAGTTACATTACTACCACGGGAACAGTTTATTGGCGCGCGGATTCGCGAATGGGTGGACAATCTCCCCAATCGTCAACATCCATAGTGGCTTTCCGTTTACCGTTCTCAATGGCAAGGACGCCAACCTAACCGGCAACAGTTCCACTGAGCGAGCCGAGCTTGTGCCTGGACAGAACCCGGCCTTGAGCAACCGCACTACGGCCGAGTGGTTCAATATCGCTGCGTTTTCGCAGAATGCCGCAAATCTGTTGAACGGCATAGCCGTTAATGGAAACTCTGGGCGCAATATGCTCCGTGGCCCCACGTTCAAAGACGTGGACCTCGCGATCTCGCGCGACTTTGTTTTCAGGGAGCACTTGGATCTGCAGGTGCGCGCCGACGCCTATAACGTCTTCAACGTGGTCAGCCTAAACGCTCCGGGCGCCACTGTCGGCACCGCCACATTCGGAGTAATCACTTCAGCGAGCGCCATGCGCCAGCTTCAGCTGGGCCTTCGTCTGACCTTCTGAATGCGGACCGTGTTGCTGGAGGCGGTTTTCCTGCGTCATAGGCAGCTGGGAAAAACGCTTCTGGTTCCCGGCTGCATGAAATGCCCAACCCGGAGCCGCATGCAAACTTGTTAGTCTCAAGCTAGTCGAGGAAACACATTATGTGTTTAAAGGAACTATGAACACCAATACTGCAAAACCCCTAGAGAAAATGGTATTTCGGAATACTAATGCCAAGGTGGGGCGTCACATCTCGGTCACGCCCCAAAACAGCACGATGCGACATCTTGCCTACGGACGCATTAGGCTCGATTCCACGACACCCAGTGTTTCCTTTGCCACCGGGGATCGCGAAACTGGGCTGATCCTTCTTTCCGGCAGGGCCACGGTGAGGGTGAGTGGAAGAGAGTTCGAACTCGGCCAGTACGACGCGATTTACATTCCGAGAGACTCTCATGTCGAAGTATCGACAAAGAGCCAAGCGGACATCGCGGAGTTTTCTTCGGATGTCGAAGGCAAATATCCACTTAAGGTGGTGCGCTACGCGGAGACTTCCCAGGACCCGGGAATGAAGTTCAGCGCGGGCGGGCCGGGTTCATCGCGGCAGCTAAACATGCTAATCGCAAAGAATGTCGAAGCAGGACGCCTCGTGGCCGGGTTTACGCACTCGGATCCGGGCAATTGGACGAGCTGGCCGCCACACGAGCACGCAAGAATGCTGGAAGAGATTTACGTGTACTTCGACATGCCGGAGCCAGCCTACGGAATCCAGTTGGTTTACAACAACACAGAGTATCCGGAATTGGTTACGGTGGTGCGCGACGGCGACGCGGTATTAATGCCAAGCGGGTATCACCCGAACGTTTCCGTGCCGGGCCACCGAATCGCTTTTCTCTGGGCGATGGCGGCGCATCGCGAGGTCGAGGACCGTCAGTTTGGTGTTGTGAATATTCAGCCAGGGTTTCAACAAGGTGGATCTGGACTCGAACTGGGCCGCAAGTAGGCGATCTCGCCCGGTTATGGGGAAGAGAGCCGGACCTAACGGCGCGGTTCAGAACCACCTGTTGAGTCTAAGGCTAAAGCCCACACAAATAAGACCAGAGTGACCCGATGAACCTTGAAGCGTTTTCCTTGAACGGCAAGAATGCCCTCGTGACGGGTTCGCACCGAGGCCTTGGCGCCGCCATCGCCGTGGCCCTGGCAGAGGCCGGCGCGAATGTGGGCTGCCATGGGCGAGATCCGAAGCCGGGACCATCCTGCGACGAGATTCGCGCGGCGGAGCACAAGACATTTTACTTTGCCGCGGATTTGGCGAATGCAAAGGCGCCCGCCGATCTCATCGAAAAGACAGTCGCGGAGTTTGGCTCCATCGACATTCTTGTGAACAACGCAGGAGTGATTCGAAGGGCTCCCGCCGCAGAGTACTCCGCGGAATTCTGGGATGAACTGATTGCCGTGAACCTGACGGCAGTGTTTCACCTGTCGCAGCTTGCCGCGCGGCGGATGATCGAGAGGGGCGCAGGAGGCAAGATCGTGAATATTGCTTCTCTTCTTTCGTTTCAAGGTGGAATTCTGGTCCCGGCGTACGCAGCGGCAAAAGGTGGTGTCGCCCAGCTTACGAAAGCGCTGTCAAACGAATGGGCCGCCAAGGGCATTAACGTGAACGCGATTGCACCGGGATATATGGCAACGGACAACACCACCACTTTGCGAAACGATCCTGTCCGTAGTCGTCAGATTATGGAAAGGATTCCTGCGGGCCGCTGGGGGGAACCGGGCGATATAGCGGGTGCTGCGGTATTCCTGTGCTCATCCGCCAGTGACTACGTGCATGGACATGTTCTTGCCGTGGACGGTGGTTGGCTGGCACGCTGAGTAAATCGCATGCATAGTGCGTGAGAGTAAAAAGAGTTCATGTTGGGTGATGGGCAGTTTGGATGGATTGGAGAATAAAAATGGACGCGCAGACAAAAGCCTTTCCTGACTTCGTGGTGATAGCGCACCAAGATGGCAAGAAATCAGAACCGGAAAGTGGGCTGAAACGCCGCGTGCTTGCCTACAACGACAAACTGTTTCTTGCCGAGCATGAGATGGTGAAAGGCTGGGTAGGGACGGTGCACAGCCACCCGCACGAACAAATCGTCTATGTGGTGCATGGGCACCTCAAGGTGGCTTGCGATGGACGGACAGTTGACGTTCGAACGGGTGATACCTTTGTCGTGCGCGGCGGCGTGGAACATGGGGCGTCCGCGGTGGAAGATTCGCTGGTGGTTGATGTGTTCACGCCGTGCAGGGAAGACTACATCCGTTGAGCCGTTTTTGGGCTCGTCCGCTAAACCTACTGCCGTCGGAAGCGAGGGGCTCGTCCTCGAAAAGTTGATCGACTACATGATGCGACAAAGAATACGCCATGCGGCAAAAATGCTCGTACTAGTTTTCGCGGGTCTGCTCTCTATCAGTTGCGATTCGTTCGCACAAATGCAAGCTGACCAGCCGCAAATTCAGACTTCGGACCTCGATCGGCAAGTCCGAGATTTTCTGCAGAAGGAGGTGACGGCGCACGTTGCCGATATCAAGACTCTTGACCCTCCTCCCGACCGCGTCGTTGGTGCGTTGACGACTGGAGAATTCTCCTGGGGGACGTTCATGCGAACCCTCGGCGCCTATTCGGAATTTGCGGGGACAAAAACGATTGCGGGCCATGATGCTCCGCAAATGATTAGAAAAATGGCGCAGATTGAATTGCGCCAAGGAGGAAAAACCTGGGCTCAGCTTTATGCGGCAATGGCCCTCGAAAGTTTCGGGACGGATCTGAAAAACAATGCGTTGTGGCAGGGATTGTCTTCCGAAGAGAGGAACAGTTATCTTGCCTTGCTTGATCCACGCCGATTTTATGATGCAAAGACTCATACACTAATCCACCTCCCAGAAAATTATTTTGGCGTCGCTGCACGCATCGCGGCGATTGATTACGAACTCGGTCTCAACAAGGATCGCGCCTCACTGGATGATCTCCTGAATCGGGCGGCAACCCAATTCACCGGTGGAGCGCTTTTTGCTGACGATGCGGTGCCTACTGGCCGTTACGACCGATATTCAAATGAGTATGCCAGAGCGCTCTACGATGCAGCCGAACTCGCAGGGCGTGAAGACCTCCTGAAGGCCATCGCTCCATCCCTCAAGGAGCAGATGAAACTGTGGTGGGATTTACTCTCGCCCGACGGCTACGGTTATTCCTGGGGCCGAAGTCTTGGCGCGATTAGCTACATGGACACACTGGAGATTGCGGCCTTTCTTGGAAAATACGGAGAATTCCGACCCGCGCCGCTTCCCCAGCTTGCCTCCGCCTATTTTGCCGCATGGTCCTGGCTGCGGCGCGATTTCAACGATGAGACGCACTTGCTGTCCATCTTCGCGTTCGGACGAGGCGACTACAGCTACATCACGAAGGAACGCGAATGGCAGCAAACCACGACCTTTCTTGGAAAGGTGATCGGCGCGCATCGGATGTTCATGAAGGCATTGGAAAAGGAAGGCGTCAAAAGCTTTCCCTCCCATCTGAGCCTCTCCGATGTGGAACGCTTCGAGTACTTCCGAAACGGCCCCGGCCGCAAATTTGGAGTTTGGGTCGTTCGCCATGGAGACCTCCATTTTGCCTTGCCGTTCGCGACCGGACCGAAAGCCGCAACATCCGACTATGAGCCCGCACCTCATGGATTTCTTGGTTTCGCTGTGCCGGTGGAGAAGATCTACCCATGCTTTGTTCCTTTTCTCGAACTGGAAGACGGCCGGACCATCTCTCCAGCAGACGGTGCGGATGAGATTAGGCCTGCAGCTGACGGCAAGAGTGTTACTGCGGTCTGGAAGCGTTGGGTAGTGGCCGGAGCCAAAGCCGGAGAAACAGTGGACTCGGCTCTCGTGTCTGTGGTCACCTGGTCCCTGCAGGGAAGTAGCCTTCACAGAGCGGAATCGCTGATTGCATCAAAGCCGCTGAAGATTCGTCGTCTTTGGCTGGCAATTCCGACCCGCAACGCCCATCTCGAAACTCTGGGGGTTAGCGGAGCTCGAATCGATCGTCTCACGTCAAACGGAGTAACGCTGGATGTCCAAGTCATTCATTCAGACTGGCCACTCCAGATTTCCGCCAACGCAACCGGTGACGATTCTCTAGGCCGAGGTGATCGCGGAGCAATTCCCTTGCACCTAGTCTTTGAAACAAAAAATATCTCATTTACACCGGGAATCACGGAGAGTTGGGAGATCGCACTGTCTGCTCGCTAAGGGTTGGATGAAGCAGGCCATGGAAATCGAATCCAGGTCGGGAGCTTGGTAGCTACTTGCCCCTCGCCAGAATTAAGAGCGCCTTTGCAATGAATAGCATGCAGAGACGCCGTGTAACATGCTACATGGAAGAAAATGAGGCGTCGCGGAGTTCTGGCGAATGACAGGCTGAGCAAAAAACTTCGCGCGACAGCTGCTGCGGAAAAAACAGCAATCCATCACCCTTGCCAACCAGAGTTTCGACGAGCGATAAATTGTAGTCTTGCGCTCAGACGCCACGGACAAAACCGCGAAGCAAAACGAGTCCGACGATCACTTCCGATTAGCCGACCGCTCGCGAGTTGATCCGATATTCGTAAACACAAGCGCGTTTACCGGTACCCTTCCGGTCGAACTTCCTACAAGCGGACTGGACCCGATTAACTTCCGGGTAGCTCTTGACTGGGGATGAAGCAGTGCCAATCCTGCAGATTTAGCTAGAGTTTGCTTTCTGACAGACGAGTATATACGTTGAAATGAAATCACTTTTGCAAAAGGCAACAAGCACCAATCTGAACGATTCAATTCGGACCGAGTTCAGACCGGGGGCGCTTGTGGACAGCCAATTGCCTACTCGGTTTCCGCCACGAAGACTGCAGTAGTGAGTGCGGGAACTGCAGCCGTTCCCGCTTTGGAGTTAAACGTCGAGTGTCTTGTTGTGGGATCGCTCGAGTTTCGCTGCACCGGGTGCAAATGCAAAGCCAAGCCCTGTAACCGGCTGTCGGTGAAGGTCACCGCCGCATTGGTCGCGTTGAAAATCACCAAGATGTGTTTGTAGATTCCGTAGTTTCCGCCATTGGCATCCAGCTTCATGACGATCAACCCTGGCGTCTGGTTTTGCCCGGTGTTCAGGAAGTTAAGATTCCGCTGCACTTCCTCAAATGTCGCCATGCGGAACAAATCCGAACTGTAGCGTATATTCAGCAGTTCGCTGAACGCCTCTTCACTGTAGGCAATATTCGCAGGAAGTGGCGTGTAAGCCAGGTCACTGAGCAGCGGCGTCATGATCGGCCACTGCCCCTGGTTCTGGCTCGCAATCGGCAAGCCGATCCCCCAATTTGCCGTCTGGCCGCTCCAATCAATCTTGTTAAACCAATCCCCGGAGTCATAGCTGTTCTGGTCCATGTCCTTCGAGCGCAACAGATCGTCGCCGCCCTGGAAGAAGGGAACTCCCTGCCCCAGGGTTACCAAACTCATTCCCATCACCTGCCTCCGGGCACGCGTGGCAATGCTGTCGCCAAAGCTCGACTTCAGCTGCACCGCGTCGAAGAGATCCTGGTTGTCGTGCACGGAAGCATAGTTCAGCGCTTCAATCGGACTCTTCGTATATCCGGTCGGTTGCCCGTTGTAGCTCACCTGGGCTCCCGTTACAGTTGTCCCCGCGCTGTCCGTAAACGAGTAGTCACGCAGATTTCCCGTCAGTCCTATATCGATCCAGTCGGAGTATTGCAGCAACTGAGCTTGCTGCTGGCTCGCCGCAAGACTGCCATTGGTAAAGTCGCTTGAGTCGGTGAAAAGTCCGGTGGCAAAGCCCTGCACCCGCTCATCAGTAAACGGACTGCCGCCGCGAACGCCATCTCGGATGCGGTCGTTGAAGGTGCCGATACCAAATCCGTACAGGTTGATCTGCGAGGCGTTCGGCCCTATCTGATTGTTCGCCGTGTCTCCGAAGTTGAAGCCTTCTCCATACAAATAGATCTTGGCTCCGTCCACGCCGTCTTTCTCCAGAGTAAGTGCCTGCAGCGCCTGCTGAAAATCTTGCATGTTGTAAGTGAACATGAAGCTCATGATGTCGAAGCGGAATCCATCGATCTTATATTCCCGCGCATTCAGCAACAGCGTGTCGATGATCAGTTTTTCCATCATCTTGTGTTCGCTTGCCGTATCCGGGCAGCAGGAAGCTGTCTCCAGAGCTCCATTCGCATCCAGGCGGTGATAATAATTTGGCACCACCTCGTCGAGATTGGAGTTGGGGCCTTCCCCGCTTGCATTCGTGTGGTTGAAGACCACATCCTGCACCACGCGCAGCCCCGCCTTGTGCAGTCCATCCACCATCACCCGGTATTCCCGCACGCGGTTATCCGGATTGATCGCGTAGCTGCCCTCGGGCGTCATGTAGTGCACGGGATCATAGCCCCAGTTGTACGCAGGACTCGTCTGGCTGGCCGTAACTGCCGCCTGTTGCTGCTGGCCGTCTGGCGGATATTGCGCCAGACCGGTGGGAATGATCCATGTGGATTTGTCTTCATTCACACTGGCGAAGTGGAAGGACGGCAGGATATGCACGGCCTTGAGCCCGCTTGCGGCCAGAGACCGAAGATGCTTCATACCGTTGGAATTTTGGTCGTCAAAAGCCTCATACAGTCCGCGATGAGCCGACGGAACTGTAAGGTCGTTCACGCTGAAGTCGCGAACATGCAGCTCATACAAGCTCATGTCGCTTAAGCTTCTTAGCGCAGGTGAAGTATCCTCGTCCCAGCCGGCGGGCTTCGTCTCCTCGGAGTCGAGGTCGCTGATTCTGCTCTTGGCGCCATTCAACGCGATGTCGATGGAGTACGGATCGCTCGTCACATTCGTGTCCACGGCTGCGTCCGACGGCACCCAGACGTTTACGCTATAAAGGTAGTATTTATCTTTCCAACTGCCCGGTCCGCCTGCTACCCATACGCCATTGTGTTCGTGCATCGGTATCACAGCGGAAGGCGTCGTATCCAATTCGTGATCGAAAACTTGCAACGAGACGCTCTGCGCGGTTGGCGCCCATAGCTTTAGCTTCACTCCCCAGTTTTCGTCGTCCGGCCAGTCGCTCCAATCATTCTCTCCATGATGAAACACAACGCCGAGCTTGCCCGGGTAGTAGTAAAGATCATCCAGCACGCCCGCGATCTGCATGCCTGTGGCATACTGCAACGTTCCATTCGAGCCGATCACGGAGAGCGCGAGCTGTCCCTCAAGAATCGTTTGCAAGCTCGAAACCGTAGTAGTTGCCGGTAGTTGAAGAATGGCGTACCCGCTCAATTGCGGATACCGCAGCAATTCCTCCGCAGTCAGGCTTCCACCCGGAGTCAGAGGAATGTTCGTGCCTCCCGTGATTCCCGTTGTGGTCACAGAGAGTCCGCCGGTCAGACTCGAGCTGATCGCGTAACTATCCCCACTCTGCGCGAACTGCGGCTGTATTGCCACCCGCTGGCGATCGAGCCAGTAGGCCTGCTCCACGTTAAGCAAACTGTCCAGGATCTGCGTCGGGGTTGGCGTTGAAGTGAAGACCGTCGCGTTCCCGGAAATCGCCCATGCCTGTGTGAACGTTCCGACATTCAGATACATGTTCGGCCCCGGGTCTTTTACTCCGGTCGAGATGTTGTGGATGATGAATCCCAAGTTCTGCGCATGGGGAATCAGGCTGATGTCGAAGTACGCTCCGTAGGAGTCCGTGCTGGTCACTCCGGTCAGTCCGTCGTTGTAGTCCCCGGTATATTCGGCCGTGTCTTCAAAGGCATAAACGGTCCAGTTCGCGTAGTCTCCGTCCGGCCGGTAGTAGTGAATGCGCGCATACCCGGGCAACAGCGCCGTGGGATTGCTCAGACTTGGCTGGCTCTTGTACAGCTTGCCGATCCCCGCGAAGCCCCAATACTCAAAGCCTTCTGTGGACGGATCGACGAACTCGTTCGGCCCCGGGTCTTTCTGATCGCCGCCCAGCGCGGAGGGATTGTGAATAATCAACCCAAGATTCTGGGCATTGGGGATAACAGCCACATCAAAATACACTCCATAGGCATCGGAATTCGTTGGAGGTACGAGCCCGTTGTTGTAGTCGCCCGTGTACTCCGTCGTGTCATAGAAGGCATAGATCGTCCAGCCTGCATAATTGCCATCCACACGGTGATAATGAACACGGACATATCCGGGCAGCAGCGCGGTCGGATTCGTTAAGCTCGGCGCGGTTGTATACAGCTTGGCAATCCCGGAGTGCGCCCAGTATTCATTCCCCTGCGTCGCGGGATCGACAAACAAATTGTTGGGCGTGTCTTTCTGGTCCCCGCCCTGCGCCGTCGGGTTGTGAATAATGATCCCCACTTCTTGCGCCCCGGTCGTCACTCCCACGTCAAAATACACACCAAAGCTGTCCGTGCCCGTCACCTGCACGGGCCCGCCGCCGTAGTTGCCGGTGTTTTCCGTGGTGTTATCAAACGCGTAGATCGTCCAGCCGCTATAGTTGCCGTCCGGCCTAAAGTAGTGGATGCGTATGTCCCCTGATGGAATGGCAGGATCGGCTGCCGCCAAGGTTTGGCCAGATGCGAGTATGCTTAAAAGAAGTATAACGACGTAGAATCCAACCCTGCAAAGCAGGTGCGGTGTTCTAATCCGGAATTTCATGGGTGGTTCTCCCGAAGACGTCGGCTGGTTTCGTCTTGCGTTAAGGACGCGTTCGTTCGCGCTCGCCTGGGGTTCCCGAGGACTGGCCGCGACATTATGAAAATAGCCGTTTAATGTCAAGGAAATTGGCCGTCATTCTCTTTGGTCCCTGGTGAGAGAAGGCTGGCGCCGCGTCGTCACCGAACCTGCGTTTTGTTTCCTTCGCGATGGAAGACTCAAGGCAAAGCAAAGAGGAACAGCTGAACCGTTTGGCTCTGGTGGGGTCCGCGCCGACAAAGCTGCGCGCAAAGGCACCTCAGCATATGGGAACCTGCGGAGGCCTCCGGGTGGATTGTTGGCAAACCGGGCGTTGGCCAGAAACGGGGTTGGAGGAAGTTGGCCGGGTTGGTACCGGGAAGTCGGTTGTAGGAAGTGATCAATCGACGGGCATCGGGGCGAAAAAAGGTTGTAGCGGTTTTAGCAATTTCGAATCAAAGATATGGGCTCGGGTAGAATCGCCTTGCGCGCCGAGTTTTGCTCGGTCGTCGCGGACGATTGCGCCTTCTCTAGGAGCTCGAGCGGAGCTTGGCTATGCCCTCTACTGAAAAACTGGACACTCACCACAAAGCGCTTACTTTAAATCTTGATCCATCTAAGTTTGGTTCCTTTGCGGAAATCGGCGCTGGGCAGGAAGTCGCGCGATGGTTCCTGGTAGTCGGAGGGGCTTCTAGCACGGTGGCCAAGACCATTTCCGCATACGACAAGGAAGTCAGCGATGACCTTTACGGCTCCGGATCGCGCTACGTATCGCGGCAGCGACTGGAGGCGATGCTGGAGCACGAATGGAGCGAGCTTCTGGCGCAATTGAGCAAAACGCGTGGCCCGCAAACTCGCTTCTTCTCGTTTGTTGACACCGTATCGGCGCGCAATTTCGCGGGAACCAACGAGCCGCACGGCTGGGTGGGTCTCCGATTTCAGATGCAGCCGGGCGGCCCTCCCAACGACCTGCTGCTGCACGTGAATATGATCGATCCTTCCAATGTGCTTCAGCAGGAAGCGATTGGAATTCTGGGCGTAAATCTGATCTACACCGCGTTCTATGGGTTGCAAAGCGAGGAATCCTTTCTCGAAGGCTTGGCGCAAGACGTTGTCAAGGAGCGCATCGAGATCGACTATTTGGATTTTCGCGGGCCGGCATTCGAGAGTTGGGACCGCGCCGCCCTGCTGGCTCATTTGGTTTCCGCGGGACTCAGCGAGGCGGTATTTTTCTCCTCGAAGGGGCCGGCCGTCCCGCCAACGGAGGCTCTCTACAAGAAAGCGGTCGTGCTTGCGCCGGGATACTTCGGCCACGTGGATCAGGCGCACGCGCAAGTTCACGCGAGATTGTTGGCTTCCGGCATTCAGGAGTTTCGGAATGAGCTGGGTGAGGGGCACGCTGCGCCCGCCGGTTTTTTCTGCCTGACCGTTGCTCCGCTCTCCCCCAAGGAGCCGGCTCCGGACATGGCTGGGTTGCTTCATCGCATAGAGGCGCTTCTCGCGACGGGCAGCGACGTGCTGCTGTTTCGGCAAGCCGAGCTCTATCACATGACCGCTCTGGTCAATCGCTATACCAAAGCCCCGTTACGATTCGTTGTAGGTCTTTCGCTGCTCATACGAGCGTTTGAAGATTTTTACGGCAATCTCGAAGGCAGCCGTCTAGAGGCCCTGGGGCGTCTTTTCGCGCAAAACGTCCGTATTTACGCGTATCCGATGACCGCCGCGGATCTGCGGGAATGGCTCAGCACTGCTTCCGCCTCCGGTTGGGAATGGAGCGAGGCTCATGGATGGGTTTCCGGCGCCCAACTGCGTCGCGCGCCGCCTCTGGGACATTTGTTCGCGTATCTTCTGGCCAGCAACTTTATTGTCCCTATGCAAGTGCCCGCAGCCCTAAGAGCCGACGCTTGACCGAAACATGTGAAGAACTAGTCCAGCCCGAAACGGCGAAGGGGGAGCCTCACGGCTCCTGTCGTTCGCCAAATCGTTGTGTCCTAAAATTGAAAGGAGTTCTTCCTGTTTGGCACAAGCTCTTCGGTTTGGGATTGCAGGCTGATTCGTCGACCGGCGAAAGATGCTCGCTCAGAAGACATGAACCGTCCTCGGCCGGGTTACAAGCAAGAGCGTTTGGTCATCACAAAATGGCTCTCGAATCTATGCTGCCACCGCATAACGATGGTGTAGCCCGCCGAGTCTCGGAAAGGATTGAATCTTGTTTTCTCGCGCAGAGCGAATTTCTGTAGGCCGACTCGCTGGCGTGTCCTTCGCGAGTCCAAGATGCGTCCTGTCTTCGTGATAATAGAGCAGGTAGGAAGACATCAGCCGTTTGAGAGGCCGCTCATTCAGAATGATCACGTGGCCCAGCAAGTCGCGTCGGCAACTTCCCACCCAGCGCTCCGCAACACCGTTCTGCCACGGACTGCGAAAGGCCGTTCGGGTTGGCTCGCTTCCCATGTCCCTCACAGCCGAAACCGCCTCGGCTCCAAACTTTGCGTCGCGGTCGAATAGCAAGAATCTGTGCGGCTGTTTGTAAGCCCATGCTTCCCGCAATTGCTGTACAACCCAAAGTGCATTGGGATTTCGCGTCACGTTGAAATGCAGGATCTTCCGCCGGTCGTGGCCGATGACGAAAAAGCAGTACAGAACACCAAACGTGAGCGTTGGGACGGTGAAGAAATCCATTGCCGCAATGGCCTCGCGATGGTTTCTGAGGAACGTCAGCCATCGCTTCACGGAATCGGGATCTCTCGGAGCTCGCTGGATCCATCGCGAGACACTCCTTTCCGAGAGCTCGAAACCCAGCTTGAGCAGTTCGCCGTGAATGCGCGGTGCTCCCCAGGTCGGATTCTCGGCTACCATACGGAAAATCAAGGCGGACCTCTTTGCCGACACGCTTCCGTCCTCCTACCTGGCTGACTCTGGAGACCCACGTCCAATACAAACGAAACCCCGCGCGATGCCAGTTCACGACGGTTCTAGGAGTGACCAAGATGAGCGGCTTGGTCCATCCGGACCAGAACGTTCTCAACGCAACCCAGAACAGCTTGTGCAGGGCAGTTAATCGACGGCGAGGTTGTTGCGCGTGCAGAGCCAGCAATTGCCGACGGAGAGCCAGGTTCTCGAGGACGAGGTCCTCCCGGGAATGGAAAGCGCTGACCAACCAGCCGAGGAAATGTCGGAGCGACACAATCATGGCAAGAATTGTAGCGGAAAAATCTGAATCCAGTTTTTCGCAAGTCATTCATTCTGCGGGCGTACGACGTTTTGGCGAGGCACAGCCTCGGACAAAACCGCAAAGCAAAACGAGTCCGACGATCACTTCCGGTTAGTTAGCCGACCACTCGTCCAGGATTACTGCGTCACCAGCGGTCTGATGAGCGGCGCAAAATTGGTTGCGATATATGGACGGCGCCCGTTGTACCGGATACCGAGGCATTGTGTGGCCTACGTGGGTGCTACCGCTAGTTGCATCGGCGGGAAGTTCGCGCGACGGACATACTCCGCAAACCGCGGGTCGCCGCGCAACGAATCGAAGAATGGATGTACTTTGAGGAATTGCATGATGTTCGATCGTTCCTCGGCGGCACGCTCCATCCATGCAAATGCTTCCTCCTTGTCGCCGAGTCCCAGGTAAGCATTGAGGAATGCGGCTGGCGGGACGTAGCCCCTCTGTCGGCGCCGGTGTAACTCGCCGAGAACCCGTAGGGCTTCCTTACGGCGTCCGGCGCCCGCATAGGCATGCACGAGCACGCCAAGCACAGCCGGGCTGCGGTTAGAAAGGGAAGCCGTTTTCTCAAGTGTACGGATGGCTTCATCGAACTGCCTGGCGCCGACCAGCGCAAAGCCAAGAAACCACAGAGACATCGGATCCTCAGGTTCTGTTATCAACGCAGTGCGCAACTCCCGAACGGCCTGATCGTAGCGGCGTGCATGGAAGAGGATCCAGCCGACCTGAACGCCGTCAAACGCCAGCGGGTCGAGCTCCTGGGCCCGTCGGGCCGAAGCCAGCGCTTCCTCAATCCGTCCCTGGCATAGTAGCCAATCGGCCAAGCCCGAGTGAGCGCCCGCATTGCTTGGACTTAGCTCGATGGCTCGTCTGAATTCGGCCTCTGCTTCCGGCCAGTGCCAGTCTCTCTGCAGCGCGTCTGCAAGCAGTACGCGAGCCTCCGCAAGTTCTGGATCCAATTCCAATGCTTTCCGAGCGGCGACGACCGTCTTTGGGCGAGTCTCGCTAGGAGGCTCGCCGTAGAAAACGAGGCCGAGAGCAGAGTGAGTAGCCGCTAAGCCCGCATAGGCCGGAGCAAACGTGGCGTCAGCATCGACGGCGGCCTGGAAATGCAAAAGGGCCTCACCGAGCCCGGCTCGGCTGTTCTCATGCAGTGCAAAGCGGCCCTTCAGGTACGCTTCGTAGACCTCGGGTGCCACCGTACGCGGGGCCACGGCTGCGCCTTCTTGCGCGCCGGTAACCGCGAGCTCAATATGACGCGCAATGCCCTGGGTCACATCGCTTTGCAGCGCCAGCACGTCCTGCAGTTCACGGTCATACGTACCAGACCACAAGTGCTCGTCCGCGTTGGCCCGAATTAACTGCACCGTGATACGAATCTTGTCTGCCGATCGCAGCACCGAGCCTTCGATGACCGCATCGACGTTTAGTTCCTTCCCAATCGCAGGCACAGACTTCCGAGTGGCCTTGAACTGCATCGCTGAAGTGCGCGAGATCACACGCAGGGCGTGAATTGTCGAAAGCCGGGCAATCAGGGCCTCCGTCATGCCATCGGAGAGGTAGTCCAGCTCGGGATTGCCGGAGAAGTTTTGCAGTGGAAGAACGGCGAGTGACCGGATGCCTCCGTTGGCGCTTGCCGGTTGTGCGGCGATCCGGTCGCGCAAAATCCATATCAGGCTAGCGACTAATGCCAACACTAGCGCTGCGAGAACAGCCGTTGCGCGTGTGGCAACACCACTTCGGACGACCTCTGACACAGGGGACGTACCTGGAGCACCCGTTGCAGCCGCGGGGGCCCGTTCATTGCGCCATGCATCCAGTTCCGTTGCGTAGGCGTAGACCGACCCGAGCTTGCTGTGCTGGAGTCGATGGACTGGCAGCCCTTCACGCTTTTCCCACCGGCGGACGGTCGTAACGTCACGCCCCAGATAGGCGGCAATCTCCTTCCAGGATTCTAGACGCCGACTCCGGGTATCCGCACCACTCTTGGAGGATAGTGTGGCCACGACAGACATTGACCTGGGTGCTCCTGCTAAGTGGAAGAAGTATCACACCTGTTTGTTTCCTTGGCAACTACTCGATCAGACGAAAAAAGCCGCAGCTAGCCCATTTTGCTTCTCTTTGCCCCTCTTTGCACCTTGCGCCACAACGCAGCCAGTCCCAGGATGCCGATACGAGCGATCCATGCAGGTGGACCTATTGCGTCGTCGCGATCGGTACTCCCCGTGGGTCGAGTAGCCGAGAGCGACCAAACTCGTCACTACTACTGACGAGGTGGCACTCCACGGTAGCGCATTCCTGCTGACGAGCGTTTGCCAGGTCACCGCAGACTGTCCGCCAGCCCGCAACAATGCTGCTTTTACGCCTCAGGAGGGCACATGATTCGTAACCGATTCAGGTTTAACTTGAGTTCGCTTCAGATCTTCGCTCGGCGTAGGGTTGGCCCGACTATTCGGAGCGCAACGTTGATGTTGGTTTTGGCACTCCTCGCTGCTAGTCCCCAACTGGTGTCGGCGACCACGCAAGACCCGGTGCTGGAGTGGATCGGCGTCATGAACACCACGGTCATCGCGGGCGGCAGCAGTCCGCTGGTGACTAGCCGCGTCGTTGCAATAGTGTCGGCATCGGTATTCGACGCGGTCAACGGCATCGACCCACGCTTCCGACCGCTGCATGTAAGACCGGACGCGCCGCCCCACGCGTCGCAACGCGCAGCGGCGATTCAGGCTGCCTACGCAAGTCTTGTAAACCTGTATCCGGCGCAGAGCGCGACGCTTACCTCTCAGCTGAATGCGTCGCTCGCGCAGCTCGCGCTAACCGAAAAGGCTAATTCCATTGCTGCTGGTGTCACTTGGGGACAAACTGTTGCTGACGCCATCTGGGCCTGGAGGTTGACCGACGGAAACGCGCCCCCGCCGCCGCCATTCGAAGGTGTGTTGGGCATCGTCGGAACACCGGCTGCCGTGGGCGTTTGGCGCCCGACGCCGCTGCTTAACGCATCAGGCGCGGGGCCGCAGTACGCCTCGATGACGCCGTGGGTACTGACGCGACCATCGCAGTTCCGCTTGTCGCCGCCACTGGCCCTCAACAGTCCGGAGTATGCTGCAGATCTCAACGAACTAAAGGTTATGGGCATCTTCTCTGGCTCGGGGCGCACGCCGGATGAATCGGAGCTCGCACTTTTTTGGGCAGGGAACACTCCACTTTACTGGAACCGTATCGCCGCGCAGCTTGCCGCAGCACGCCAATGGAGTCTGACCGAGAACGCGCACCTATTTGCTCTGCTGAATGTCACCATGGCCGACGCAGCAATCGCGTGCTGGGATGGCAAGTACCGCTATGTTTTCTGGCGGCCGATCACCGCGATCCGAGCGGGTCTCACCTCCGCGGATGCCGACCCGACCTGGGTGCCGTGGCTGGACTTCTTTCCGGCAGGTACTCCAGCCCATCCTGAATACCCGTCGGGCCATTCCACGGTGAGTGGTTCAGCCGCGTTCATCCTCGCCGCCGCGTTCGGAGAGAACACGGCGTTTAGCGTCACCTCGGATGTACGTCCGGGCACTCGTTCGTTTTCGAGTTTCTCGGATGCGGTGGCGGAAATCGCCGATGCGCGCGTGTTTGGCGGCATTCACTTCCGAACCAGCTGCGTGCGTGCAAATACGCTGGGTAGGGCTGTGGCGGATTACGTGTCGAGACACGCGATGCGTGAGCGAGGCGACGACCGAGACGATGACAAAGATTAGGCTCGAACGCTCGGTTATTCGTCGGGGATGACTGTTCCTTATTGGTGACGAAGAGCGATTACTGGGTCGACCGATTCATGGCAAGCAGTCTGCATGTGGCATAAGGTGTATCAATTTGGAAAAGGGCGTGTCTCCCTGTGACTCTCTTTTGACCGCCCGCCTATGATTTTGAATTGAGAAGGACAAGCAGATGAGAATTCTGGCACACTTTATCTGTGGAGTGCTTTTGTGCTTGGGGGCACCTTACCAGGAAGACTCGCATGCTCAGACTCGTCCGGTCACCCTTGTGTCCGGATTGGGGGATCTTCATCACCCGGTTTCCACCAAAAATCCTCAGGCGCAACAATTCTTTGACCAAGGGTTACGGTTCATCTACGCCTTCAACCACGACGAAGCGGCACGATCATTTCAGCACGCTGCGGAGTTGGATCCTGCACTGGCCATGGCATACTGGGGCGTTGCCGAGGCTGTGGGACCGAACTACAACGATCCAGCCGATCTCGACCGATACAAGCAAGCACACGAGGCCGTGCAGAAGGCCATCGATCTTTCTGTGGCCGCTTCGTCCAGCGATCAGGCCTACATTCAAGCGCTGGCCAAGCGCTTTCCCACGAACGCAAATTCCGATCTGAGAAGAGCGGCGGAAAACTATCGGGATGCGATGCGACAACTGGTGGCCGAATTCCCCGACGACTTGGACGCCGCCACGCTTTTTGCTGAGGCTGGAATGAATTTGCATCCCTGGGGACTGTGGCATGTCGATGGCACGCCGGAAGCCGGTACGGATGAAATCGTGTCCACGCTGGAGTCAGTGATGAAGCGCGATCCCAATCATCTGGGCGCGATCCACTATTACATCCATGCCGTGGAGGCTTCGCCCAACCCCGAACGGGCTCTAGCCGGAGCGAACAGGTTGGCTGCGCTGGCGCCTGGCGCGGGACATATTGTTCACATGCCCGCACACATCTACATTCGCACCGGCGACTACGAAGCTGCGGTTATAACCAACCAGCAAGCTGCTGCAGTGGACCGCGCCTACATCAAAGAAACCGGAGTGCAAGGCATCTATCCAATGATGTATTACAGCCACAACCTGCACTTTATTGCCATGTGCGCGGCGATGAATGGCAACTATGCGGAGTCAAAAACAAATGCTGAGCTGCTCATGGCTAACGTGGCCCCTCACGTGAAGGAGATGCCTCCGCTGGAAGGCTTCACCACGATTCCCATCGCAGTGGAAGTACGCTTTCATTACTGGGCTGAAATTCTGAAGATGCCGCAGCCTGATCCTGCCCTCAAGACGACCACGGTCTTCTGGCACTTCGCGCGCGGCATGGCCTTGGCGGGCACGGGCAAGCTGAGTGAGGCGGAGGCCGAATACAAGATTGTAGCCGACGCGGAAGCGGCTACCCCACCGAATCTTACATTCCAGATGCCGATCAATAACAAGACCAAGGACATTCTGCAGATCGCGAAGAATGTCCTGGGCGCAAAGCTGGCTGTGGCAAGGAAAGACAATGAGGGTGCAATCCTGATGCTGCGCAAGGCAGTCGCCATTCAGGACACGTTGAAGTATGACGAGCCGGCGGACTGGTTTTTTCCGGTCCGCGAATCGCTAGGCGCGGCTCTGCTGATGAGCGGGGACGCGACTGGCGCTGAAAAGATTTTCCGCGCTGATTTGGAGCGGAATCCGCGAAATCCGCGATCCTTGTGGGGACTGCATCAGGTCCTGCTACAGCAGAAGCGCGAGTATGACGCAGGATTTGTCCAGAAGGAGTTTGAGGCTTCGTGGAAAGGCGGAAGCCAGACCCTGAAGCTTGATGATTTGATGTGAGGAGCCGATTCGCGCTTAGCCAACGCCCTCGGCTGTCCACGCGCGAGTCTATCCCCGCCACAGCGGAACCGGGGCGTTGCAAAGCGGTTCTCGGGGTACGATCGCGGTCGGTCAACGAGCAAACCGGAGGTTGAACTGGGGCCCGGACGGTAAGGACCTCATCCGAGAAGATTCCTTCCGAAGGAAAACGGCAAGCACAGACCAAAATGCAACCTGCGATTCCTACCTGTGATTCTTACCTGTGAAACGTGTATAACGATTGTAGAGAGGATGTTCGATACGATCTAAGTCCTTCTCCTTTGTATGCGTGGTAGGTTGACACGGCGGAGATGTAGTAGAGGGGTCTAGATTGCTTCAAATCGCTTCCTTCTACCGCAGACGGAACTGTCATTGTTGCGCTGGCAGAGCGAGAATCACACGTGCCGTTGAGAAGCGTGCAGCGCCCACGAGGATCAGGAGGACTCGATGGCAAAGAAGGGATATTGGGTGGTGTGCTACAGGTCGGTGTCGAATCCGGCCGCTGTTTCCGAATATGCGAAGCTTGCGGCGACCGCGCTGGAAGTCTTGGGAGGTCGTGTGATCGTTGGAGGCAAGCCTACTAAGACCCACGAGGCGGGAGTAGATCAGTCGGTTGTCATCGTCGAGTTCGAGAACCTAGAAAAGGCGATCACCGCGTATGAAAGTGACTTGTACAAGCCAGCGCTCAAAGTGTTCGACAACGCCGCGCAAAGGGATTTTCGCATCGTCGAAGGCCGATGATCGTTCCGGGCTCGGGCGTCAGGACGGTTGCAGCAAGTCTGACTTTCGATTTCGGTGGAGCTACGTCGCAACTGCCACGATGACGCGGCCCGGTTTCAAGGGATGCTCGACCAACTCATGGGCGCGTGCTATTTGAGCCAAGGGCACGATTTCCGCGAGGTCGAATCCCTGCCAACCTGCCTCAAGTCCTTGATTGATGTCGCGAGTCGCTTCGGCCTTTGCGTCCGCTGTCACATCGTCGGTACCGACGAAGAAGATTCTGGCGTTCACGAACACAAGCTGCCAGACCGGAATTTCCAGTGTCGGCACATTCGTGGCGTAAGTCGCAATCGAACCGCTGTTGTTCGCCAAAACTCCAGCCCACCGTGAAATCAATAACATAGCTGGTGCCATCTCAACACCGATTTGTTATAGATCCTGATCATGTTTTGCTTTGTCTGGCTCTTATTCGGAATGCTGGTACGCGCCTTTCGCGGACGGCAAAGTCTCCTTCTCGAGAATCTTGCTTTGCGTCAACAACTCGTCGCGCTGAAGCGTCGACATCCTCGCCCGAGCCTCGGCCTCTTCGATAAGCTCTTCTGGGTGGTTGCTCGGCGGGTCTGGTCGGCTTGGAAACAGTCCCTCATCATCGTCACCCGGAAACCGTCGTCCGCTGGCACCGGAGTGGTTTTCGTATGTACTGGCGGTTAATTTCCAGAGTCCGGAGGCAGGTTGGAAGGAAACAAACGCCAAAGGAGGTTCGGGAGTTGATCTTTCGGATGGTCGCTGAGAACCCAACTTGGGGAGCGCCGCGGATTCATGGCGAACTCCTCATGCTCGGCTTTGACCTTTCCGAGAGAACCATCTCCCGTTGGAGGAAACAAGCGCCGAAAGACTCTGACCGGGGCAAGCACTGGCTGGCCTTCCTTCGAAACCATCGCGAGGCCATTGCGGCGATGGACTTCTTCACTATGCCAACGATCACGTTCGGCGTGCTCTACTGCTTTTTCGTCATCAGCCACGATCGTCGACGAATCCTGCACGTCAACGTCACGAAGCATCCGAGGAGCGCTTGGATCATCCAGCAGTTGCGGGAGGCGTTTCCATTTGAGGCCTCTCACAAATACCTGATCTTTGATCGTGACCAGAAGTTTGGGTTCGAGGTCATTGCAGCGGTGCAAGCCACAAGGATCATTCCCAAGCGAACTTCCTTCCGGAGTCCATGGCAGAATGGCGTCGCGGAGCGGTGGGTGGGAAGCTGCAGACGAGACCTGCTGGACCACATGGTTGCGCTGAATGAACGCCATCTGAAGCGATTGGGTATGTTCGTTACCATCATGAGGACCGTACGCATCTCGGACTTGAGAAGGGGACACCTGAGGGGAGGACTCGTTCCGTGGCTTCAGGTCGGATTCTTTCCCAGGAGCGAATCGGCGGGCTGCACCATCGTTACGATCGAGCCGCCTAGTCCGGACCGACTTTCCGCCGGTCCTTTATATATGTGCGCTCCGCGCGCACTCGGGTTCGTGCCCTTCAGAGTCTTAGTCTTCATGCCGTATCGAGCGATAATCGTATACAGGCCTACTCTACCAGGAACCGCCCTGTTTTTGGTCCAGGCTGAAGTTTTGGCGAACCACAGTGCTCAACTAAATGGTCTGTCTCATTTTGATGGTCCCGCTCATAATCCGTCCGGCGAGAGTCCGCACTCCAGCACTTACATTTCAAACCCTAGCTCTCGTGCCCGGACCAGACATTCTTTACCCTTTTCAGGGTCAGGGTCTATTCCTGGAAGCCCGGTAAAGTAAATTGTTGCCAGGTTGTTGTAAGCCAAACCGGACAAGCAACCTTCCCGAATACCTTTCTCGGCCACGCTCTGGTAAAGCTCCACTGCCTTTCTACCATCAAGTTGCACGCCAAGACCCAGGTGATAGAGGGAAGCAAGATTGCATTGCGCCCTTAGGTTACCCGCACTTGCGAGAGGAGCGAGCAATGCAAATGCCGAAGCGTGATTTCCATTTTCTAGCTCGTCAAGCGCCTTGAGCATTTCTGGAAAATCAGAATCAGCCATTGCTTTCCTCATCGCTATCGACCCGTTATTAATCATCTCACTTTTCCGTCCAGTGAGCGCATCGAACCTGCGGTTTTGTGGGCACGCACCGGCTATTCAAAAACGAAGGGGTTGACAACCCACCACCACCACCAAGGCCTAGGCTTGGGTTTAGGCGCTGGCTCCTTTTTGTTCTCAGGCTGGCATTTCTTTTCAGGCTCACGACAACTTGGATCAATCTCATCAGTTCTTACCAGTCCGCTGACAGGATCGATACTAGGACACGGTACTCCAACGGCCTGAGGAAAAACCACAAGTGCGCCGTACCCACGGCACTTGTACACACAGTTTTTGCATGGTCCTAAGGTTTCAAGTTCATCCACGAATTGGCATCCGGCTTTTCCTGTCGGAGTTTTGGGCAGTTTCGGATTGTTTGCTGGAACCAGACCGGTTGGGTCAACTAGACCGACCGGACTATTCTTCGCATAGGCGTAGAAATCAACGCTGCCACCAAAAGTTATCGGGTCTTCACTGAGGAACCTCCCCGCTTGTGGGTCGTAATAGCGGTGCCTGGAGAATTGCAGACTGGTTTCGGGATCGAACTCGCGAGCAGTGTACTGGAACGGATTGGTCAGCGACCCGGATGAACTTGTCTGTTTGCCGAATGAGTCGTAACCATAGGTCTGGGCCAGTGAACCCGACGAACTCGACAAGGAGGTGACGGAACCAAGCCCATCCGCCAGGTAGTAGCTTGTCGTAGACGAGCGGAGCATGGCCAAGGGTTCATCGATGGTCAGGTTCTCCGAGTACCGTGCAACGGCCGCACCGGAGGAATTGGTTTCCTCGACGAGATTGTCCCCGTCGTACGCATAGACAGATGTGCCTCCCGAGGACGATTTATAGATTCTTCTGCCGAAGGGGTCGTACTTGAAGCTGACGGTCCCGCCAGAACCCGGCAGAGTCACGGTTGTCAAGCGGTTCTCGAAGTCCCAGGCATAGCTCGTGGCGTTGGACCCGGTGGTGCTCGTGAGCACGTTTCCGTTGTAGTCGTATGTGTACGTCGTGCTCGGCGTCGAAGTCAGTTCGTTCGACGTGTTGTAGCTGTACGGCGAGACATTTAGCGACGAAAGACGATTGCCCACTGGGTCGAACGTGTAGCTCTCCGTGGTGTTGGTCGCTTGCATCACTTTCGTTAGCTCGTAAATCGCATCGTAAGTGTAGTTCGATGTCACTCCCGCCCGTTCATCGGTTTTGGCCGTACGATTCCCGGCATTATCCACGGTATACGCGGCCCCGTCGATAGTACTCCCGGACAGTTGGTGCAAGACCGAGGTCAGGTGCGAAAGATTGTCGTATGCATACAGCGTGCTAATCGAGTTCGGCCGCGTCATTTGCGTCCGGCGCGACAGCGCGTCGTAGCTGAATCCAAAGTTGCCGCTCGTGAAGGCTGAGGGCGGCGTGAGAGTCTGCATTCGATTCAGCGTGTCGTAGACATAGGCCGTCGACCCGCTTTCTGGATCGGTGAATCCTGTGCGATTCGAAGCCGCGTCATAGGAATAGCTGGTCGTGAAGTTCCTACTCGTCAGGAAGCTGTAGCTAGTGGTTGTCACCGTCAGCCGCCCCATGTTGTCGAACGTAAACTTGTACGTCCCGGTCGGGTCGGTCACCTGCGTCAACCGGCTGTCCAGGTCGTACGTGTAATTCACCGTAGTGCTGTCTGGATAGGTTTTCTGGGTCAGCCGGTTCATCAGGTCATAAGCATAGGTGATGTACTGATTTTTGCGGTCCGTTTTGCTCGTCAAATTGTTATCCGCATCGTACCCGTAGGTCTCTATGTAGCCGGATGGGAATGTCGTCTTTGTCACGCGCCCGAAGGCATCGTAAGTAAACGATGTAGTGTTGTGGTTCGCATCCTCGATACTGGTCAGGTTGTTTTCCGTGTCGTAGGCGTAAGTTGTGACGTTGGTTGCGGCATCCGTGACCGCGATCAGCCGGTCGGCGTCGTCGTACGAGTAGCTCGTCACTTTGCTGTTCTGATCGGTCACCGAGGTTCTGCGGCCTCGAATGTCGTAGGCGAACTGTGTGGTCGTGGTGTCGGGATAAGTAATCTTGGTCAAACGATCCATCGAATCGTATGTGAAGGTCGTTTGATGGTTGAGCGCATCGGTAACCGAGGTACGATTGCCGTGCGAATCGTAGCCGTAGGTCGTCACGTTGTTCTTGGCGTCGGTAATGGTGTAGATCAGTCCGACCGTCGTGTAGGCCAACGTGGTGACGTTGTTCAGCGGGTCGGTGATCGTCGTCAACTCGCCGAGCGAATTGTAACCAAATTGCGTGAGGCTCCCAGATGGTCCATTTCCTGGGGCGGGCGTCGTGACTGTGAGCAGATTTCCTTTGCTATCGTAGGTATTCGATGTCACGTAACCAAGCGGATCGGTAGTGTTAAGAACTTCGCCAAAACTGTTGTAGGTGTATTTGGTGGTGGCCGTGGTTGTCGAGGTCGCTTGAACAGTCTTCGAGGTAAGGTTGTTTGACGAATCGTATTGGTAGATGGTTGTGTTTCCAAGCGCGTCCGTCATCGAGATCAGGTTTCCCAATTCGTCGAACAGATTCTGGATGTTTCCGCGTGTAGTACAGCTTGAACACCCTGAACCTTGCGCCTGGTTGTACAACCACTGCCCGCCGGTTGGTGAAGAGTTGTACGTTGTCTGATTATTTAACGAGTCCGTGAGAGTTATATTGAAAGCGACTGTGAACGTGGGGCCTTGCGTCGTGATGTTTCCAACGGTGACCGTGACCGGGCCTGTGCTCGCTCCATCCGGGACGGTCGCGATGATTTGGCCGCCGTTCCAAGTGGAAGCAGTCGCCGTTGCTCCGTTAAACGTCACCGTATTAGTGCCCTGTGGCGAGCCGAATCCAGAACCTGAAATCGTTACGGATTTTCCAGGCGCACCACTGGCAGGCGATATGCCGGTGATCACTGGATTGGCCACGGACGCGCCAGGGGTCACGGAGACGTTGTCAAATGTGGCCGTGGCTAGCGATGAGGTATTGCCGCTGGTCACGCCCAGACCTACGTAAACCGTTTCCGCCGTGGTGAAGGTCTGCGTGGTTCCTATCTGTGTCCACGTTACGCCGTCCGTCGCGACATAGGCGCTGAACTGATTTACGCTACGAACCACCTTCAACCAGTAAGGTAGGGTCGTGCTCGTGCCATACACTTGCAGCATCGTTGTGGCGGGGAATATGCGGTAATCCATATACGTGGCTATCGATGAAGTGTAATTCGTCGTGAATGCGGACATCTCCGCTGCGCCAGCATCCAAGGTTTCACGGATCAGAACGCCCGCTTGCGCGCCGTAGGTATTGTTGCTTGCTACTCTAGCGATGATCGTGCCACTCGTAATCATCGGCTGGTAAACAAAGTGAAAGGCGTCCGCACTCCCGCCCAAACTGTTTCCAGCAGCTTGCACAGTGAATACGCCGCTTGAGTAGCTGGCATTCCCAGCCTTGCCCACTTGCCCTATGTCCTTATCGAGCCAACCGGATGGGAGGGGTTGAGACGTCACGGTGAACACAACGGGGTTGCTGCTATCCATGCTCGGTCCAACCAAAACAGCCATAAGTCCTGATGTTGCCCCGGTCGGAATTGTGATGGTGATCGAGGTTGCGCTCCAGGAATTGATCGTCACGGCGGCGTCGTTCAGAAGAACCGTGCTACTGCCTTGCGACGAACCAAAGCCCGAGCCTGAGATCACGATTTGACTGCCCGCCGGCCCTGTAGTCGCGGATAGACTGCTGATCACCGGGGCGGCTGTCGCACCCGAGCTGAGCGAGACGCCGTCAAAAGTTGCGGTGTACAAAGTGGGCATATTCGTGCTGCTTATCGCCAGCCCAATGTAGACATTCTGAGCCATGCTGATTTCGATGGCCCCGCCAATTGGAGTCCAGCTAAATCCATCGGGCGATTGATAAGCGTTGAAGCTATTTCCGACGCGCACCAGCTTTACCCAATATGGTACGGAAGCCGACACGCTGTTGTTGTCCAGATAATTTGGCGTTCCGCCGCTGAGCGTACGGTAATACGTGTAAACAACGCCTGCATAGTCAGCAATGAAGACAGTCGTTGCTTGCGGGTCCATTGTTTCGCGGATCATGACTCCTGCTTGAGCGTAGCTGTTACTGGTGCTCACCACGCGCGCCACAATCGTTCCGTCTCCCGACAAAGGCTGGTACACAAAGTGAAGAGAGTCAGGGGCAGGTGCTCCGCCGCCTCCGCAATTTGCGTCGACACCACAGCCTGCACCTTTGACGGTAAAAACTCCGCTAGTGTATGTTGCACTCCCTGCCGCGCCCACTTCCCCTACGTCCTGGTCTAGCCATCCTGATGGCAAAGGCGCTGATGTCACCGTAAAATCCACTGCATCGCTGTCGTTCATACTTGGCGCGACCGAAACTACCAACGGCCCAGAAGTTGCGCCGGTCGGAATAGTCACAGTGATTGACGTTGCGCTCCACGAATTGATCGTTACGAGCGCCCCGTTCAAAAGAACCACACCGGTTTGCTGCGAGGTGCCAAAGTTCGAGCCAGTGAGCACGACTTGACTACCGACCGAGCCGGTCGTTGCAGAAACACTAGTAATTGCCGGTGCCGGATTTGCGGTCGAAGTGATCGATACGTTGTCGAATGTCCCTGTATACAAACTTCCTGTACTCCCGCTGCTTATAGCTAGCCCGATGTAAACGTTCTGGGCCATGCTGAGGGTTACGCTCGTTCCTACCTGCAACCAGTTCACGCCATCAGACGCTATGTACGCGCTGAAAACACTGCCATTGCGGACCAGCTTCACCCAGTACGGCGGTGCGGTGGAAACTGACGGCAGGTTTGGATTCTGTGTGAACTCTTGATATGACGTGTTTGCTCCGGTCGTAGCCCGATCATAAAACCACATGGCATTGACGTAGCTCATCATGAAGGCGTGAGTCGCGCCCGCATTCAACGTTTCGCGGATCATCACTCCTGCTTGCGCGTAGACAGAACTGACGCTCGCTACCCGAGCGATGATCGTTCCGTTGCCAGACAACGATTGATATAGAAAGTTGAGTCCATCCGAGGTGCCGCCTTCCCCATTTCCAGCACCGTTTACCGTGAAAACGTTGTTCGCATAGCTCGCACTCCCGGCCAGCCCTACTGTGCCGACGTCTGCATCCGTCCAGCCGGAGGGGAGCCCTGTGACCGTAAACGTCGAACTATTGGCCCCATGGCCGCTAACCGTCACGGAGAATGCCCCCGGGGCTGTACCCGAAGGAACTATCGCAGTGATGCTCGTACTCGACCAAGCCGTTGCGACAGCACTCTTGCCGTTGAGCGAGAGTGTGCTGGTTCCCTGAGAAGTCCCGAAATTTGTTCCCGTTATAGCCACAGGACTACCGACAGGTCCCGAAGTCGGCGAGATGCTCGTGATCGTTGGAGCTTGGGCATGAACTCGACCGGAGAAGAAGAGGAGAGAGACTGTGAGGATAAGAATCTGCTTGCAATTACGAGGGCGCATGATCGAAACCTCCAGGACTGAACAGCCCAATCCGATGAACTCGTTCCTTCAAACCGACCGCTCGATGAAGATCACTGTGGGTAGGTAATGGTCACAGCCTCAACCCCATTTGCTCGTGAGCCAGTTAATCCCCGTCCGCTGCTGTCGTAGGTATGCGACTCCAGGGTCTTTCCATTCGAGTCCGTCACGGCGGTGATTAGGGATTGGGTGTTATAGGTGAAAGAGACCGTCGTCAGATCCGGTTTCGTAAATTGACTCAGCCGCCCTTGGGTGTCGTACGAGTACGAGAAGGAGATTCCTGTGCTCGAGCCGAGGCTGGTCACAACATTGGGGAAGCTACTGCTAGCGTAGGTGAAAGTCAGCGTGCGTGAGGCCGGGTCGGTAACGGTAGTAAGGCGATTGGAGCCGTCGTAGGAAAGCTGCGTCGTATTGCCATTGCGATCGATGATCGAAGTCAGCGACCCACTTGAATAACTGAAAACCCTTTGTTCGCCATTCTGGAAGGCTAGCTTCCAGGACTGCGTTCCGTTCTGAGTGAGAGTGACAACGACGTTCGCTGGCGCTGCCAAATTCCATGTAGACCCTGTACCGGCGGCAAAAACCCAAAGGCTTCCATCCGCTCGCAAGTACACCATATAGCCGGTATATTCGCCGCTGCCGGTGAACACTCGCTCTTCATAGGTTGATCGCCAATTCGGGCCGAACATACCTGTCTGAAATCCGCTCAGAATTGCTGGCCACATACTGTTCCATGTTCTTTGCAACGTTAGACCACCTCCCAATCCGGGCAGTCTCACATCGGATTCTTGGACATACGTATTGCCATTGGTCAAGTTGATTGGCTGCGTCGCAGTCGGGATACCGCCATTTCCGCTGCCGTTATTGCATGTGGAGCAGTGGCTCGGCGGCGGGCAACTGCCTGTCCACGATGCAATCAAATAGGCAAAAGGTGCGGGGTAGGGAGCGAAGTAGAACCATCCTGAAGGAACAGGATTTGGCCATTCCCATATTTGAGTTGCGAGTTTTCCAACGCAAGACTGCGCTACTGATGGACTGCTAAGAACGCACTGAAGGACGACTAAGACGAACAACACACCAAGGATTCTTTTCATCACAATTACCTCCATACCCCACGCCCAGTTGCATCGGTGTAAAAAGACACTCCTAACTTGCTCAGCGGCAATTCCGTCTTCAACAAGCACTTCCCGTCAAACGCAGAGGGACACAAGACACACCCCTCCGTCATTCGCGAGAAACGTGTTGACAGCATTAAGTACTTCTAGCTGGGGGTATGACTTCTGAAGTGTCTTCAACTATATGTCAATAGAACCGCGACAAAAATCTGTGGATAATCTGTGAAAAAAGAGTGCGCTGCTAAAAAACAAACTCATCCCTCATGATAGGTTCTCTGCTAATGCTGACGCTCATTCCGTCAAAGCGCCAGTGCCGCAACGCTCTTCGCGAGCACTACGGTCTACCCCTGGACCCGCTTGATGCTTTCCCGATCAACTGAACGCGCGATGAGTTGCACCGTAAAATAATCTGAGCAAGAACCCGCCAAATATTTTCATTCAGATCTAAGTCCGCATCTCGGATCGGCACAGTTGCCGTTCCGATCAGTACAACTGCGCCTGCCCAGCAAGGCAAGGCTGCCACACAGTGCTCATTCAGAAATGAGTGAGCACTACGAGGCAGCAATGTCTCAAAAATCAAAATAAGGGAGCACCAAATGCACATTTACAGCATGCACATAAATTTGCTCGGATTACCTCGACCGAAGCTACGACGCGGCGCGGCTTTGAAGGTGTTCCCGAGCGGCGACGAAATTTTCCCGTGTGTTCTGATCGCAATCGGAATTTTGCTCGGAATCCTCGCGGCCATTGCTCGAATTTTTTGAGCTATTTTCCGCTGCATCGCCCTACCCCGCGGGGCGATACGGAGGCAAATCGCAAGCAGCCTCTGCGATGCCAGAGCACATCCTAATCTCTGCCGAAAATACATCGGGGAGAACGTCTAAGTTTTGCGGGCACCCATCCACCATATAAGGACGGCTTCTGCTAGTAGAAAATAGGGTAGGAGGGGTGCGAGCGACGCTAGCACAGAAAACAAGGCGCCGTTGGCACGGTGGTGGAAGATTTCTCCACTTGTGGCGAGAAATGCGAGCCCGCAGAAGAGACCTGTTAATGCCGCAGCCAAGTAAAGTCTTTGGGGTAGGACTAGGTGACGGCTCACCGCAGTCGCAACTAGTAGGATTGCCAGTATGACCGCCACGGCAGCATCGAACCAAAGAAGCCAGACGAGGCTCCCATTTCCCGAGCGAAGGATATTCATGATTTCTCCTTATGAGCAAGGTGTTGCTACTGTTGGGGAGGCAGCACTGGGCGTCGGGGAGGCAGCAATGGGGGTCCGCAGAAGTTGGGAGGGTAAACAAGGCTTCCCGGTCCCCCAACCCCGCCTGGCCCGAGGTTCCACTCGGTGTAGAAGGGGCAGGATTCGTCCGCATAAGGACTGAAGATGCTGCACTTCTTGTATGCAACAGCGGGAACGCCAGCGCAGGAACAGTCGTAGGAACACCCCGTCCAGCCCCGGTTCCACCCGAAGGCTTTGAAACATTCGCACACCCCACCCGCTGGGGCGGGTGCGCCACCGCCGCCGAGCTCACCGAAGAAGAATGGCGGGAGTAGCGGCCAAGGGAAGGGTCGCGGTGTCTCTGGGTTGCCACCGCCACCTCCGCCTACGCCACCTCCCCCAGGGGGGCCGGAGCAGCCCCACACATCCCACCACGGGCAAGGATCGTAACAGAAGGGGTCGTCAGGGTCGCAGTCGTCCGTGCCATTGGGATCAATGCGGGAGATTGGATTCCCGCGAACATAGGCATATCTATTCTGGGACTGGGGGTCCTTTGGGCACGTCGCAGCCACGCCTGCAGGATCTGGATTGGGCCAGCGCCCTTGAATGCTGTATTCACGAACTGGGAAATCGTAGAGTCCGCCGGCAGTGTCTTCACGATGCGCCGTGTCGTTCATTTGGCCGGTGTAAGCGGGATCAAGGGTGCCAGAATAGGCATAGGTTTCACCGAAGGGCGCGTAGGCAGTGTCGAAATACATAGCGCGCGTAGTAGGAGTTGTGGCGAGCCGAATACTGCCCAGCAAATCCGGATGGGCGTAGTAGAGGAGACCAGAGGAATTGTATATTGCCTGGGATTGGCCGACCAGGGGCACCATTCCCTTCTGTAGTGTCGCGGCGTTCATTAACGCGAGCTTTCGGCCTTTTGGAGAATATGCGATTTGGGTGTATGTGCTGGAACGATTCTGCTCGACCATGCGACCGAGGGCGTCGTAAGTGAGGCTGACTGCGTCGGACAAAGCCGCGTCCACCGTGATCGCATGGCCGTCAGCGTCCCACGCGTAATTATGGATATTGTCGTTGAGCAGGTTGCCGTTGCTGTCGTACGTTGGAGTAAAACTGCCGAGCGCAGTCATGCGGTTCGTGGAAGTTGAATACGTGGGCTGGAAGCTGTAGGGGCTACCAGATTTGCTGATGTTGCCGAAGGGGTCGAAAGTGAAGGTCTGCGCCGCTGCACTGCCACAGCTTGCGCTAGTTACACGGGTGATGTCGTCGTATTGATAAGAACAGTTTTGGGTATCCGCACTGTAGAAGCCGTCGGTGATGTTTTGTGTTTGCAGCGTTCCATTAGCGTTCCAGCCCAACGCGCCGGTCAGCGAAGTGCCGTTCACTGTGAATTGATACTGAGTCATTCTGTTGGTGTTGGAGTCATAGGTGTACGCGTCGGAATCGCCGGAACCAGAACCTAGATTTACGGTGGTTGGGAGACTTGCGGTGCTATATGCAGTGCTCGATATTAGAGGGCTCTGCCCAGAAGACGCCGAGACGGAAGTGACTCTGCCTTCGCCGTCGAGTGTATATGTGAAGACAGGAAGGGTAGCGATGTTGTTGCCAAGTTGGTATGGAGCTCGGTTTGCCCAGTAGGATTGAGTTACGTGGTAGTAGGCGCCGGAGTGAGGAGTCGATTCATACAAGTCGGAAGGTTCGCCACGCAAGGTGTAGCTCAAGCCGATGTCAGTGCACTTTGAGGAGCACGAAGTAGATGTTGTGTACGCTTCGGCAAGACGCGCCTTGGCATTGCTCATGGCTTGCCCGTTCACTGTGGCTGCATCATATACGAAATACTTGGAGGGTGTTACGGAGGCGTAGGTTCCGGAGGGATAAGTACGTGTGAGTTGTCGATGCAACGCGTCGTAGGTGGAACAGACTACATCTCCGGCGGCGTCGATTCGTTTAACGAGATCGCCGCTAGACGTGCCGCACGTTGGGTCGGAGTCGTAGGTGTAAGAGGCCGTGCCGTTACCGGTCGCGCCGATTTCAGGAACGGTTTCAGAGGTCATTCGGCTCATCCAATCGTAGACGTAACTGCGCGATTGAGTAGAGCCGGACATTTGGGCGTTTTGGGTTAGAGTCAAGAGATTACCCATCGGGTCGTAAGTGTACTTGGTCCAGTAGCCGGTCTGGGCCGTACTCTGCGCGCAACTTCCTCCAGGCCACGTTGAAGTGCCTGCAGTAAGTTCGCAAACTGAAGAGAGGCGACCAAGACCATCGTATTCAAGCTGTCGACGTTTCGTGTGCGCGCTATCCCACGTTGGCGCAGGACTTTGGGTAACCAAAACGTCGTTATTTTGGCTCCCTGGGTTGCCATAGAAATAGATTATTTCGCCTCCGCCGCCGTCAAGTACGATCAAAGGACGGCTCATCGCGTCGTAGGTGGTCGTAGTTCCTGCCACCGAAGCATTGGTTTGTCCCGCTGTGCCAGTGTAAGGCAGGGTGACACGGCTTACGCGGCCTAACGCGTCATAGTCGGTCTCGACTGAGTCGAAATTATTTGAGCTTGGCCCTTGCCGCGTTTGTGTAACGTGCGTGCGCCCAAGACCATCCAGCGTTGTAAGCGAGTCAGCAGTGGAACTCCCGGAATTGAAATTCAGATAGCTTTCAACATAGTTAGTGCTGGGGCTCGTTGGACAGACGCCACTGATTAAAACGGCGTAGCAGTAGCTCATCACTGCGCCGGTGGGGTCAGTGACCGAGGAAGGGCGCCAGAAATAGGCATCGGTATAGGCAGTGGTGGTGGTGTGATTATTTTCGTCCACGGAAGTGAGCTGCACGCCGCCGGTGCAGTTCCAGGTCGTCGCCGTGGAAAGAGTTGTGATAGCTTCGGTGACTGACGTGGCGAAAGAGTTGTAACACGAGGCGCCGCCGGAGGCGTAGTTGTAGGTGGTGACGCCGCCGTTGACATCAGTAGCGGTGTTCGGGTTACCTGTGTCGTAATAGGTTTTTGACTTCGTTAGGGTGGCTGTAGAGCTCGTGTAGATGTTGATGCTGGTCAGGTTACCCCAGGGGGCGGGGACGCTAATGTGCTGCGGGGTTCCAGAAGTCGCGGTTCGAGTGCCAGCATCGTAATTGTAATTGACCTCGGAGACTGTGGCTCCGCTTCCATTCTGAGTGGTGACGGTTTGACGAAAAGCAGTGATATTGCCGAGGGTCGCGTAGGTGGCGAGAACCTTCTTCAGCAGTGGGCCGTGGGGGGCTGTGCCGTAGTCATAGTCATCCGTCTGTGTAGGGGCCCCATACGCGTTCCAGAAGTCATCGTGTTCGCTTTGCTGGGTGCTCGGCAGAACTGTAAATATATTGCGCTGAGTTATTGGAAGGACGATCGCCGTGCTAGTGCAATTTGTGGTATTGCCGTTGTAGCAGGTAATTACTGTTTGAAGTAAATTTGATGCTGCTACCGCTCCTTGGTAGGAAGCCTGCTGCGTTGCATAGATGCCTTGAAACTGCGCGACTGTATTGTTGCCGAGCGGGTCAGTGATGGTGGTCGTGGATGCGGCGCCCGTTCCCTTAGTTTGGGCGTAGATCCAAATACCGTCGGGTGTGGTGCGAGTGAGCGTTGCTGCCGAACCATCAGCACAAGAAATTCCGTTGCTTCCGCCGGAGTAGGAGTAACTGATCGTGCCTCCATTAGGGAGAGTAACGGAAGCGAGCCGGCCGGTGACGAAGCCGGAGTGGCCGGGCGTCGCTTCATAGGCGAAGGTGTATTTGTCGTTTGCGTTGACTGAGATATCCGGAAGGTCGATCTCGCTGACAAGATCCGCTGTGGTGGTTCCGTTCGTGCCGTATTCCGTGATGCCACTGCAACCAAAATTTGTTTGGATGGAGTATAGGGTGTACTTCACCGTGTAGACGGCTGAACCGGAGGGAGCTGTGTACGTAAAGGTTTCAGGACTCGCGGGAGTACCTGAGCCAGCAACAGTGAGAACCGGAGTGGTACTGCTCATTGTGTCGAAGAATTGTCCGCTGCCGTTCACCGTGATCTGATTGCCATTGCGATCAGTGAAAGTGCCGGCGCCGGTGCCGAGTTGCTGGGGAGGGTTTAGTTGTGTGCCGTTCGATGAAAAAACTTGCAAGCTGGTGATGCCCCCTGAGCTATCGACAGTGACTTGCAGGTTGTAACCCGATCCGTCAGTGGCCGTTACGTTGAGGCTTCCGCCGTATGAGGGTGAGCATGGAGGTTCAGCAAAAGTAATGCCTCCGGGGAATGGATGCGAAGTGCCATAAGCGTCGTTGTAGACGAAGTAGCTGTACTTTCCCACGTTGTAGTAAATATGTCCGTGAGAATCGGTACATCTTTGGCCGAAGCCGTAATCGTAGGAGATGTACCCCGTTGCAATCTGCGTCTGGCCGGTCCAGCCCCAGTTATAGACTGGAGTCCATGTGTTCGTACCACTTGCGGTGCTTGGGTACCAAACGGAACTGTCGTAGCTCAGGTCATAAGTAAAATTAGAGCCGCGACCCGCCTTGTGGAGGACTGGAACAACAATGCGGGCATTGAGGTTGGCGAGGTTAATGACGTCGGGGCCGCCGCCAAAAGAGCCAAAAGGAGGCGTGCCGGTGGGGGTCTGGGCAGTGGATGGAATGGCGAAGAAGGAGATGATTACTAGCGCGAGCAGCGAGCGGTGTGTAAGTGTCATGGCATTGCTCCTCAACCGGACTATAGTCCGACTCCTAATGTGAAGGTTGAAACCGAAAAACCGGAGTTGAGAAGCGCTGAGTTGATTTGAAGGTCTAAGGCAAGACTGTTATTGATGTATTTCTGGATGTGGAAGGGCACTTGGACGCCGTTCACGACGGTGTAGTTGGAAAAGTCGATCTCGACAGGGATATCGCGCAGTGCGTTTTCGTCGGGGTGTATGTTGAAGGCAAGAGATTGGGGGAGAAGGGTCGTGGCGTCAAGAAAGATTTCAACCTGGCTAAGATGCTGAGAGAGAGCCGCGGCTTTGGCGGGAAGGTCGGGTGCCTGTTGGTAGGCTGTGATGTGGATGACGGCGGCACCGTTCTTGCTCTCTTGGCCGATATATGTGAGTACGGTGTTTTGCGAGACCATGAAACCTGCGAGGGTGAAAGTTGGAAACAAACCGCCGTCGGTTAGCAAATTGTGGTAGGAAATTGTATGGGCGATTCCGTCAGGACCGGACCAACTTCCGTCAAGGCCTGTGCTGGAGTTTGTGCGGGTTTCCGACCGAGTACCGGAGGGCAAGCTCAGAGCGATCTTGTTTGAACCGTTGGCCACGGCCTGGATGACAACAGTACCGAATTCGTCGTCGGAACCGGCAATTCGTTCAACCGTACCGGAGAGCGTTACGTCAGTGATAGTTTTGCCGCCACTCAGCGCGGTCAGCGATTGCTGAAGAAGTGTGGTTGCTTGCGGTGCTGACGCAGTGGCTTGATGAGCCGTCGCCGATCTTGCAATACTAATTAGGACGAGCAGAGATACAAAGCGTGCGCTTCGCATGGGGACCTCCACGAAGGCGAATGCGAGCCTTGTACGCCCAGTTATAAGTAGCTGTCAAGAGAATTTTTAGCTAAGCTACGTACCGTTTATTAAACGTAGTACAAGTGATACGAGAAAATCGATTAAATTAACGAAGGGAATGAAGCACGTCTAGTACTACTGTGTTATAAAATTGCGCACGTTTCCCGAAAAAATTAGTAGCGATTGCACCCGTTCTGCCTACACTCTGTCGGCATGAGCGCCACTGTTTCGGCGCCAGGCGCACAACAGCAACGCT